>Ga0334883_1000046_pt1 | contig 217097 bp, 169 predicted proteins | sample GraSluR1_MG_6_FD_207230 | JGI IMG/M metagenome (GOLD analysis project Ga0334883, IMG submission 207230) | Sludge microbial communities from methane-producing bioreactor in Wageningen University, Netherlands - Granular Sludge_09_05-R1 | ecosystem: Engineered > Bioreactor > Anaerobic >...
AAAAATATACCTAATTTAGCACAACAGTCACTGCACTATTGTTCCCGAAATTACTGCATAGACTGTTCCCGTTTCCACTGTAGTTCTTTTTCCCGAAATCACTGCACTTCTTGTTCCTGTTTACAAATGTCTGATTGTTCATCAGAGCGATCTCCTGGGTAACGTAGCCGAGATAGGTAACTACTAAAGTAGTGTTGTCCGGGACATTGTTAAGGACAACACGTCCATCTGCGTCAGTACTGCCTCCGTTCATAGTTCCCCTGACAACAACGTAAGCCCCGATTACGGGTCCGGCATTGTCAGAAACTACGCATGTAACCGTACGACCTGACTGTTGCAGATCACCGTATGCAGCAAAGGATGTTCCAGTTGCAAGAAGCAACAGAAAAACCCCCGCAAACAGACGTTTCCAAAGAAAGTTTTTCATACGTTTAGTTTTTTGGTTAATAGATAGTTGATTAAGTTATTGTATTATTAGGTTTGTGTTTATAAGCACAGGTCTTTTCAATTTCCAAATATACAGGGTAAATATAAAAAAAATAAGTATTATTTTATCTGAAAATGACACTTTCTTGTCATAATTCATTATTAGCTTTCAGTTTCTTCCGAAAACAGGATTTCACCTTATAAATAAGAATTCCGTGAAAAATACGAATTATTTACCGGATAACCTATTCTGTAAAGGAGCAATTTTTGATAAAATAATACTTGATTGCCAGAGATTGTGAACTTATTTTTGCACCGTGAGAGAAATGCTGATTGTCTATCGGTTAGGGTTAGGTTAGTTAGTAAGAGAGAGGCGCATGCAACAGAAGAGGTTTATTGTTGCAATGCGCCTCTTATAATGTTTTTAGTACTATGAAATCATTTGAAGAAAGATTGAACGATTTGACCTCCGGCTATCAGGAACTGTTGTCCAGGAGAAACGTTGCGGAAGAAGATCCGTCCGGGTGGTTCTCTCGTTACCGTTATCCTGTTCTGACGGCCCAACACGTTCCTCTTGAATGGAGGTATGACCTTGATCCGAAAACCAACCCCTGCCTTTTACAGAGATTGGGTGTCAATGCGGTTTTCAATGCCGGTGCCATGTTGTGGAAAGGTCGTTATATAATGGTCGCCAGGGTGGAAGGGTTTGACCGGAAATCATTTTTTGCCGTTGCGGAAAGTCCGGACGGGATCAGTCAGTTCTGCTTTTGGGACAGGCCGCTGGAGATCCCCGAATGGGGAGAGCCCACAACCAATATGTATGATATGCGCCTGGTTTCTCACCAGGACGGTTGGATATACGGGATCTTTTGTGCCGAGAGGAAAGATCCGAAGGCTCCTGCAGGAGATCTTTCTTCTGCCGTAGCCTCGGCAGGTATCGTTCGTACGCGAGATATGATAAACTGGGAGCGGTTGCCCGACCTGAGATCCCGCAGTCAGCAGAGGAATGTGGTACTGCATCCCGAGTTTGTGAATGGGAAATATGCCCTTTATACCCGGCCGCAGGAAGGGTTCATTGACGCCGGGAAAGGAGAGGGGATTGGATGGGCTTTGGTGGATGATATAACCAATGCGCGGGTGGAAAATGAGGTCATCATCAACAAAAGATACTACCATACCATTAAGGAAATGAAAAATGGTGAAGGTCCGGCGCCCATCAAAACGTCCAGGGGCTGGATTCACCTGGCACACGGCGTTAGGGGCTGTGCTGCGGGTCTTCGTTATGTGTTATACCTTTATGTGACATCACTGGAAGAACCTTGGCGCGTTATTGCTGAACCTGCAGGTCATTTTATGGCTCCCCGGGGTGAAGAGCGCATAGGCGACGTTTCCAATGTGCTTTTTGCAAACGGCTGGATCCGCAAAGAAGACGGAACAATCCTGATATATTACGCATCGAGTGATTCACGGATGCACGTTGCCTCTACAACAGAGGGAATTCTGCTGGATTACTGTTTCAATACCCCGGAAGACGGGCTGACTACATCCGCCTCCGTTAAAACCATAAACAACCTTATTTCAAAAAACCGTCGTCTACGGTCTTAGGAACCTTCCCCGTCTATTGTTACTATACTGCCGTCTTTCCTGTATTCCAATTCGGTAACTTTCAGGCTGCGAAGCCATGTTTTACCTCCTGATGGCACACTGTCGTGAAAGAACAAATACCATTTTCCTTTGAATTCAACAATGCAGTGATGTGTGGTCCATCCTGTTACCGGAGTAAGGATCACTCCCCGGTACGTAAAAGGTCCGTAAGGGTTGTCACCCGTTGCGTAGCAAAGTTTATGGGTATTTCCGGTTGAATAGGAAAAGTAATATTTCCCGTTGTATTTATGCATCCATGAGGCTTCAAAAAAACGCCTGTCGTGATCGCCTGCTGTCAGGACTTGTCCGTCAGGATCAAGCAGTACCACATCCCGGGGTTCTTCAGCAAACTGAAGCATATCATCTCTCATTTTCACTACCCTTGCCGGAAGTGCCGGTTGGTCGTTTTCGGGCTCATGACCACATTCAATGGCCTTGTTATTGCGGTAACGTTGCAATTGCCCACCCCACAGGCCTCCGAAGTACATATAATGGGCCCCGTCATCATCTTTGAAAACACAGGGGTCAATTGAATAACTGCCATGTATGGGTGCCTCCATGGGTTTGAACGGACCTTCCGGCCGGTTGCTGACGGCCACTCCAATATGAAAAATATCGGTTTTGTCTTTTAAGGGAAAATACAGGTAATACACGCCGTTTTTGTATGCTACATCACAATCCCATAACTGGCGTCCGGCCCAGGGGATATCCTTTACATCCAAAGCCACACTGTGGTCGGTCACTTCGCCATCGGGAGTTTCCATGGAGAAGACGTGGTAGTCTCTCATATCAAAATGATCTCCGTTATCGTTTTCCGGAATGCCCGATTCAATGTCGTGGGAGGGATAGATATAGAGCCGCCCTTCAAAAATGTGAACGGAAGGATCGGCAGTAAATAATTGGGGTATCAGGTATCTTGCTTTTTTCATAATCTTTTTTGTTTGTGGATTGGTTAATTGTCTTCTTTTCTACGTGCGGCCAGTTCTTCCTGGATGGTGATCTCTGTTTTTTTATTGATCTTGTAGAAGAACAGGCAGGCTACACTCACAAAAAATGTCAGGGTGGGGTAAATACTCATGGACAGTTTGATGCCGTTAAGTGTTTCAGCAGACTGAATCGCAAGTTGCTCGTTATACCCGCAACTTGCCAGAACACCTGCAACAAGTGCTCCGCCAATGCTCAGACCGGCTTTCAGTCCGAAGATCATGGCAGAAAAGATGATGGCAGTGGCTCTCCGGGAATTCTTCCACTCGGAATAATCGGCTATATCGGCAATCATTGCCCAAAGTAAAGGCGTAGATACACCGTAGAAGAATCCGTGCAACATTTGAGTGGCGTAAACCGGAACGATGGCCTGTGGACTGTAAAAATAAAACATGAGCAGGCACAGGGCCGAAATGAAGAGACTGGTCCCGAATACATCCCGTTTGCCATACCGGTCTGCCAGGGGTTTGGAAATGGCTATGCCAACAAGTGTCATAACGATCCCTGCGCCATTGAACAGACTGAAACCGGATGTGGCGGCATCCGTATTGTTTAATCCTATTTTCCCCAGAAAAGCAGCCAGATGTTCATGGCTCAGGTAATGATCAAAATAGTAGACGTACATGCCGCCTTTCAGGGAAAGTGTAATGAAAACGAACACAGTTACTATGAGCATGACAATCCACGGCTTGTTCTTTACCAAGTCTTTAAGATCTTCTTTTATGGTTGATTTTTGTTCCGGTTTGGGAATGATCCTTTCCTTTGTGGTCAGAAAGGTTATTATAAAGAAAACCACACCCACGGCCGAAAAAAGGATCATGGTGTTCTCGAATCCTCTTGTTTTGTCCCCGTCACCCAGGATCAGTGCCAACGGCAGCAAAAAGCTCTGAACGATCAGCTGGGCTATGGTTACGGCCACAAACCGGTAAGAAGAGAGGCTGTTGCGCTCACGCATGTTCCCGGTGATCACCCCGCTGAGCGAAGCATAGGGCAGGTTGTTGGCCGAATAGACTACCACCAGCAGGAGGTAGGTGATGAAGGCGTAGGCGACTTTTCCTGAAGGACTGAAATCAGGAGTACTGAAAGCCAGTATGGCCATGGCCCCAAACGGTACTGCGGTCCATAGGATCCAGGGACGGAATTTTCCCCATCGGGTATTGGTCCTGTCTGCTATGATGCCCATAATGGGATTGAAAAATGCTCCGAACATGCCTCCGAAGAAAATAATAAAGGAAGCGGTGGCAGGAGGAATCTTGTAAACATCGGTGTAAAAGAAGGCCAGAAATGTCATCAGGGTCTGGAAGATCAGGTTGGCTGCCAGGTCGCCCAGGCTGTACCCGATCTTCTCTAAGACGGAGATCTTTTGGGTAGGATTGTTCATAACCAATAATTAAGATTTATATTACTTCAAAATCCAGTGTCTTCAGATCCGAATCATTTGATGAGGATCCGTACATGATCCGGTATTTCCCTGCACGGGGGGCCAGTTCATCTACGGATGCATCATAAAATTCAAAAGCTTTGGATTCCAATTCTATGGTAACATTGGTTGTGGCGCCGGCAGCAATGTTGACCCGTTTGAATCCTTTGAGTGATTTAATTGGTGCATCCGGATTGTCCAGGCTTTTAATGTATACCTGTACGACTTCATCACCGTCGTATTTTCCGCTGTTGGTAACGGGTATGGTGATTTTCACACCTTTGCCTGCTTTAACGTTTTGCCGGGACAGTTTGGCGTCTCCATAATCGAATGTGGTGTATGAAAGTCCGTAACCGAAGGCATAAAGGGGTTCTCCGCGGAAATACCTGTAGGTACGTCCCTCCATATCATAATTATCAAAATCGGGCAGCTGATCTGTAGATTTGTAGAATGTGACAGGCAATCTGCCGGCGGGATTGTAATCGCCAAAGAGAACATCGGCAACGGCCAGTCCGGCAGCCTGCCCTCCGTACCATGCCTGAAGAAGGGCATTGTATTGGGTTTCAATATCCCCGAATCCCATGGCGCTTCCGGAACAGTTCACCAGGATGACCGGTTTGCCGGTATTGTGCATGGCTGCCAGGAGTTCCTTTTGTACGTCGGGGAGTTCTATCTTAGTACGATCTCCTCCGCTGAAGCCTTCATAGGAAACAGGCATTTCTTCGCCTTCCAGTCTGGAAGAAATTCCTCCGACGACGATGATTGCGTCCGCATCTTTTACTCTTTGGGCAAGCGCGTCGAACTCGGCAAGGTTCCTTTCGGTAAGGCTGAACGTAAGGAATGCAAAGCCCTGATCGCCTTTGGTATAGTCAATCTGAATGTTGTAGGTCTGTCCTTTGACAACCGGGAATGTTGTGGCAGGAGTGGAAGATCTGAACCATCCGAATCTTCTGGCTGGTTCTTTCTGCTCAGCTACGGTTCTTCCGTTTACGGTAAACTTGAAGGTGTCGCTGCCAACGAGCGAGTAATACATGTTTCCGGTGAATGTGGCCACGAATTTGCCGGTAAGACGGGCCGAGATGTTGGTCTGGTTGACGTTGTCGGCAAAGCGATAATCTCCGAAAGTACGCATGTTGACGGTTGTGTAATAGCCGGAATTGGCAGGCGTACCGTCGAATTTTTGATTGTTGAAAAACTCTGCATAAAGACCTTTTCCGTCGTTGATGTCCGGCATGTGGTCGGTTGTAAGGTAGCGGTCCACCAGTTCGCAAGCCTTGTCATAGATTACTTCCGCTTCCGGAACGGCTTTTCTTATAGCATCTACAATGGAGATTGTGTTTTCGGCAGTGGGAATGCCGTTGTAATTGCCGTTATGCATGGAAACGTTGTCAGCATTGGGTCCTACAACGGCAATTTTTTTCACGTCTTTGGGAAGCGGCAATATTCCGTCATTTTTCAAAAGGACCATGGATTCCCTGGCAGCTTTCAAAGCAAGTGCCGTGTTTTCAGGACTGCTCAGATTACTTTCATCCAGGTCTTTCCAGGGGAGCATGTCTTCAGGATCGAACATGCCGAGTTCAATGCGGGAGCGGAGGATCCGTGTAAGTGCCACATCCAGATCGGTTTCATTGATCAGTCCTTTCTCAAGACTTTCAATGAGGGCTGCATAGCTCGTCCCGCATTCCAGGTCTGTTCCGGCCAGAACCGCTGCAGCACTTGCTGAGGCTGCGTCGGGATGGGTCTCGTGTTGTCCTTTTGTATAGAAATTGTTTATGGCACTGCAGTCGGAAAGCACCAACGATTCATAGCCCCATTTATTGCGGAGAATGTCCTGGAGCAATCTTTCGCTTCCGCAACAGGGTTCGCCTTCATATCGGTTGTATGCACACATAACTTCCTGAACATTGCCTACCTGCACGATTTCCTTGAATGCGGGCAGGTAAGTCTCCCAAAGGTCTCTCATTGATACAGATACATCAAATCTGTGCCGGAGAGGTTCGGGTCCGCTGTGAACGGCATAGTGCTTTACGCAGGCATGTGTCTTGAAATAGTCCTTATCATCACCTTGCATACCCTTGACGGTGGCTACACCCATAACACTTGCCAGGTAAGGATCTTCACCACTGGTCTCCTGTCCGCGGCCCCACCTCGGGTCCCGGAAAATATTGATATTGGGACACCAGAACGACAGGCCCTGATGCCAGATACCGCCCGTGGCTTCTGTCTTGCCGAATTCGTTATGGTCGGTTGTGTTCCAAACGGCACGTGCTTCGTCGGATACGGCAGTGTAGATCTCTTCTTGTTGCGCGGCATCAAATGTTGCCGCCAGTGCAATGCACTGAGGAAATACGGTTACATCGTCATAGCAAATGCCGTGGCATGCTTCATTCCACCAGTTGTAGGCGGGAATACCCAGGCGGTCAACGGATATGGAACCGTTCATCATGAGGCCGACCTTTTCTTCAGGAGTCAACAGTGAGAGCAGGTTCTCAACGCGTTCATCTACCGAGAGACGCGGATTTCTGAAAGGATACTCGTAACTCTTATTATTGCATGAAATAAGAGTAATAAGCGTAGCTGCGCAGGCTACAAATTTTAAAAGTTTCATTTATCAGGTATTTTAAGTTAAATCAGTTTTCTTCATAGTTGAAGCGTATTTCCTTAACAGGTCGGGCAGGGTCGTTTGTGGTCAAAAAAACATTGAAAGTTTTCTTTGTTGATTCGGCTCTGATTTTAATTTTTTCGCCGGGACGGATCACATCGCCTTTCCGGATATTGATATTTATATCGCTTTCTTTTTCTACGGCACGAATTAGAAGATTTACACTACCCCTGTTCTCTATTGTGAAATGTCCTTCAAAATTGCGTTTCAGGACTCTTTTCTTCAGTGTGGCCAGGGAAGGAGAAACCACCATATCCGGAATAGCGGATTCATTCTTGTCAAAACGATCCGTGCAAATACAGGAAGCGGATAGTTGAAAAGGCGTATTGATACCGTTGACCAGAATATCCACAATTTCTTTTCTTATTCCATAACTATCTGAATTATCAGGTATCTGAAAAGTAATTTCAATATTTGCTATTTCACCGGGAGCAATTGATTCTGGGTGGTTAGTTGTTATAAAAGAAGGGGATGTGCCAGGCCTGGCTTGAATTGCAACTGATCCGGATGATATATTGATAACAGAGATCATTTTTGTTTCGGATCCGCCAAGAGGAATGTATCCCATATCCACATGATCTGACGATGCGTATACATCATCAATAATTCTAAATTTATACTGTTCATCGACGGGAAGATCTACTGGAACTACATGGGCTGTAATGGCCAGTTTAACCAGGAACGTACCTTCTGATGAATAGATGTCTACATATCTGAATACTTTGCCTTTTTCTCCTGCCGGGTTAAAGCTGATGATGATATTGCCCAAGTCACCGCTTTCAAAGAAATCGTCTGTAAATAATGCATTTACACAGTTACAGCTGGGAGATATTCGTCCGAATGTTAATGGATGGGAAGAAGTGTTTACGAAAGAAAATGTATGAAATACCCGTCCATCCGTCTCATTAATACGGCCAAAATCATGCGTGATTGCATTGAAACTTAGCGAAGAAGAATTACTTTGCCCGTAGAGACCGGGAAAGAAAAAAATACATGCAAGTATGCTGCAAACGGTTTTTTCCACAAAAACAAACTTAGAACAAAAAGGCACTGCAGCCAATAAGATGAACCCGTATCAGAAGAAATGGTCTTATTTTGAAATATGTCGTTATTTTCCTGCGCCAGGAGTTTGTTGTATATGAACGGATTCTTTAATAAAATGGATGAATAGGGTAATTGTTTAGAATACTATAACTTTATTTTTACCTAAAAAAATAATGACACGTAATCTGATTACAATTCTGGTTATATTGTCTTCAATTACTCTGGCTTCTTCACAAAACCCTTCCCGCTATAACCTTCCCGGAAATATTTATCCTCAAGTAAACAAAGATAATTCGGTTACATTTGCTATTTATGCTCCCTCAGCAAATGCAGTAGTCCTTTCTCTTGGCAGGGATTACCTGATGAACAAGGATGAAAACGGTCTTTGGATGGTAACGTCTGATTCCCAGAAGGAAGGTTTTCATTATTATTCCATGAAAATTGGGGGACTCTCATTTGCAGATCCTTCTGTTTATTCATTTTATGGATGCGGCATGTTTTCAAGTGCTGTGGAAATTGCAGAGAATGAAAAGGACAGAGACTGGTACATGCCAAAGAAACACATTTCCCACGGGGCGGTACGTTCGCTGAGGTTTTGGTCTGACGTATGCCGTGAATATAGAAGGATGTATGTTTATACGCCTGCAGAATATGATACGAACTCTGAAAAACGTTATCCGGTCCTATACCTGCAAAATGGCGGGGGAGAAGATGAAAGCGGCTGGATATACCAGGGTTTTGCTGACGTAATTCTGGACAATCTTATTGCTCAGGGAAAGGCAGAACCCATGATCATAGTCATGAATAACGGTTACGCTTCCTTGCCTGGAAGTGACGATCCTTTTTCCGGATTTGAGAGTATGATGACCCGGGAAGTAATTCCTCTTATTGACAGCCGTTACCGAACCATTAATGATCGTACAAGCAGGGCAATTGCCGGTCTGTCCTGGGGAGCCAATCAGGCCTATGATCTGGGACTGGGATACCGGGATCTTTTTTCTTATGTAGGTGGGTTTAGCTACAGGGATCCAGCAATGCTTAACAGTGCCTATAACGGTGTGTTTAAGAATCCTGACACATTCAACGCCGGGTATAATCTTCTCTTCATCAGCACAGGTGAAACAGAAGGAACCTTTTTACAGGAAATGCACGAGATACTTTCCGGCAGAGGTATCAGGAATACTTATTATGTATCTCAAAACACGGGACATGAATGGCTTACCTGGAGAAGAAGCCTTCATACGTTTGCACAGAAACTCTTCAAACAGATCAATTAAAATGAGGATAATTTATATAATAGCCGCCGGATTGTTCACAATGACAGTGTCCCCTTCTTGCGGATCAAAGAAATCAATAGTATCAAGAGAACCTGTAAGTGCTTCAACCAATATTCCCGGGAAAGAATACCCCAGGATCAACCCGGACCTGAGTGTTACCTGCAGGGTGGAAGCTCCCGATGCGATTAAGGTAGAACTGGACCTTTCCAATAAAGTATATCCCATGAAACAGATAAATGATGGAATCTGGGAGGTTACATCCGATCCCCAGGTTCCGGGATTCCACTATTATTTTATCAATGTTGACGGGGTCAGAATCTCAGATCCGTCAAGCAAACTGTTTTACGGATGCGGTCTGATGGCTAGTGGAATTGAAATTCCGGAAGCCGGTGTTGATTTTTATCACCAGAAAGATGTTCCTCACGGTGAGGTCAGAATGCAGAGATATTGGTCAGATCTCACCCAAACCTGGCGGATATGTTATGTCTATACACCTGCAGAATATGATTTCAGCACTGAGAAACGTTATCCGGTGCTTTATCTGCAACATGGTGGCGGAGAAGATGAAACAGGATGGCCAAACCAAGGCCGGATGGACAATATAATGGATAACCTGATTGATTCCGGCGCAGCCGTTCCCATGCTCGTGGTTATGGACAGGGGGACTGCTATACTGGCGGACTCCGGCCCAACCACGATCAACCGTAACATTTTTGATTTTACGGCTTTTGAGCGGGTAGTAGTGGAGGAGCTCATTCCAATGATCGATGACGAATACAGGACGATTACAGACCGTAACAGCAGGGCGATCGCCGGGCTTTCCCTGGGCGGATTCCAAAGTTGGAGCATTGGCCTTTCACATCAGGATCTTTTTAGTTATGTGGGCGGTTTCAGCGGATCCGGGATGGTTAACTCTCCGGACGATTATACCCCTGAACTCAATAAAGAGATGAGGCTTCTATATGTCAGCATTGGTACTGATGAGCCTGAACATATGTATGCAGGAGTAAAAGCCTTTCACGATCTGTTGGATAATAAAGGGATAAAGCACGTTTATTACGAATCCCCCGGAACAGCACACGAGTGGCAAACCTGGCGCCGCTCACTCAATCAGTTTGCGGCCTTGTTGTTTAAATAAAAGTGTAATAATTTGTAATAGGCCTATTCTTCCATTCTCAGATTTTTAACAAATGCCGAGGGTGAAATGTTAAATTGCTTATGGAAACTGGTTGTAAAGTAAGATGGGGAAGAGAATCCTACCAGGTAGGCCACTTCATTTACTCTGTATTCCTGGGTAGATAACATTTCTGCTGCTTTTTTCAACCTGCAGATGCGAATATATTCGTTTGTGTTTAATCCTGTATTGGCTTTTATTTTCCTGTAAAGGGTAGATTTACTTGTACCAATCAATTGGGTGAGTGTATCAATTCCCAGATCCTGCTCAGCCATATGCTTCATGATCGTTTCATGAAGCTTATCCATAAAGGCTTTTTCAACATTGTTGAAAGAAACACTGTTAAAATGGGACAGGGGAGAATTCGCGAACTGTCTGTATGCTATTTCCTTATTTTTGAAAAGATTGGATATGTTGGCTATTAAAAGTTCAATCGCGAAAGGTTTTTCTATGTAACCGTCTGCACCAACCTGTAATGTTTCAATACGCGTTTCAACACCGACGGCAGCTGTAAGGAGAATAACCGGGATGTGACTGTATTCTATGTCGTTCTTGATGAAATTGCATAACTGACATCCATCCATAACCGGCATCATAAGATCGGTTACTACCAGATCAATCTTTTGCTCTTTAATAATATTCATGCCTTCCTCGCCGTTTGATGCTGTGAAAACATTGTATTCGGAAGAAAGCTCCCTGGAAAGGTAACGTCGCATTTCAGATGCATCTTCAACAATCAGGATCGTATGTTTGCTGCTGTCCGAGTCCGAATCCGGATCTGAATCCGTAAATTTGTCTTCCCCTGCATCCGTAGATACTTCATTAATAAGAGACGGTTGATCAATAGGTAATGTCAATACAAAGGAGTTTTTGTCTTTCACATCAGTGTCAATGACTAGTGTTCCTTTATGAAGATGCGCAAGAGTCCTTGCGTAGGGAAGTCCCAGGCCGGTGCCGTTACTTCCCTTAAGTTGAGCACTTACAGTGCGGATCTGGTAGAAAGGCGTGAAAATTTTTTCCCTTTCATTGAAGGGTATCAGGTCCCCGTCGTTGGTAACACGAATTTCCACATTCTGTTTATTCTCAGCTATGGCGAGTGATAACTCAATGCTGTTCTTACAGTATTTGATGGCGTTTGACAATAAGTTGCTGATAATCTTTTTAACGATTTCAGTAGAACACATCATCATGACGGGTTGATCCGGAATGTTGACTGTGTATGAAATGTGTTGTTCTTTTGCGGCTTTGGCAAAATATTCACACGTTTTCCTGACTATAGAGCAGATGTCTTCCTTAAGGAAGTTAACCGTAATCTGGTTTTTTTCCATCTTTCTTATATCAAGCAATTGGTTGGTCAGTTCCAAAAGTCTGTTTGTATTAGACTTGATAGTCATCATGTCATCCCTGGATGCTTCTGTATACTCTTTATGCAAAATGATTTTTTCTACAGGCATCTTAATGAGTGAAAGAGGTGTTCTTATCTCGTGTGTGATGTTTGTGAAAAAATTGATTTTTGCATCGTATATCTCTTTCTGTTTCAAGGCTTCCATTTGTTCTAGTTTGCTTGTCTCTTCAATTTTCCTTTTTTTGAATAAAAGAATCAAAAAAAATGTGCCTACGGCAGCAAGAATGAGAAAATAGAAAATATATGCGCATATAGATCTGTGAATAGGGGGTACCACTCTAATTGACAGGCTTTTGTATGATTCCGGAGAATTGCTTCCCAAAACCTTCACACTGAAGAGATAATGACCGGGATTCATGTCTGTAAATACAATGGTATTCTCTGTTGACACTTTCTGAATTGATTGCCTTCTTCCGCTTGAAAGCGTATACTCATAAAGGGGAGTACAAATGTTGGAATAATACAGAGCTGAAAAAGATATAGACAAATATGCCGCATCGGCTTGCCGGATGCGGATCTTATCTGAAGTGACAGCAGATTTTCCGTCGGTATTAATAAAATTGAAATCTTGGTCGGTTCCTGTATGAATATCGTAAATATAGAGGGGGGCATTGGTAATGGGATCTTTCAGGTTAGCCGGATTGAAGGTTATCATGCCATTGGTGGTTCCAAAGCATAACTGTCCGGAAGGGAACTGGTAACAGGAACCGTATGAAAACTGATTACCCACAATACCGTTATTGTCCAGATAAACTTTTAATACTTCATCTGTAAGCGGATCTAATGTGGTAAGACCTTTTGTGGTGGAGACCCATAACAATCCTTTTTGATCCTGAGTGATAGTACATGCAATGTTGGAAGGAAGTCCGTCATTGCGGGTAATATGTGTAAATGACAGGTCTCCTTCAAGTGATGTTCTGCACAAACCTCCTCCCTCAGTAGCCACCCATAAAATATGAGAAGAATCCTCAAAGAAATAGTTAATGTAGTTTGATTTCAATCCGTTTTCTGTGTCGGTCCTGATACTGTCAAAATTCTGCAGATCGTCGTTGGAGTGATATATGCCGGATCCGTACGTACCTACCCATACAGTCCCGTAACTATCCTGATATAGCGTATGAATAAAACGGTGTCCAGGACCTTCAATAAATCTAAAACTGTCTGTTGACCTTTCATATCTATACAATCCATATGTAGTCCCAATCAATATGGAATTGTCGGAGGTTTTTAAGATACATACACATTGATCGGTCGGCAGGCCCGGATGTTTGTCAATTTGATCAGATTCCAGATCGTATTTAAAAAGTCCTTTATTATAAGTAGCAATCCAAAGAAGATTCTCTTCCTGGAGCAAACCGTGAATATTCAGATTGGATGGAAACCCTTTCTTGTTAGAAAACCAAACAGAGCTTTTGTCAATGAAGCTCAATTTGTTGAGATTTCCGTCCTCGGTACCTATCCAAAGATTTCCGTCTGCATCGGGTGTCAGTGCATGGACAAGTTTTCCGAAAAAAGAGCCTTCATAACCCGTATAAAAAATTTGACCAAAACTGTTTTTTCTGTTGTGCCAAAGATTCAGACCGCCATAGTAAGTTCCCATCCAGACATTTCCTTCGTTATCTTGTAAAATGCTGATTACGTTGGTGTTGCTCAAAGCATTTCTTGCCGAGTCGTTAATGAAGGAGGTTGTTTTTTGATGATTATCGTAAACAACCAATCCGTCAAGAGTGCCAATCCAATATTCAGAGTCTGTTCTGGGTAAAAGACAATTTACCGGATGACCGACATTGATCAGGTATTCACTTTCTCCGCTATCCATGTTGAACTTGATCAGATCATAATTGTTTGTAGACAACAGAAGGTATTTCTCGTCTATGGTTTTTATATGAATAGGGTAGTGGGAAACATTTGTTTTGTCTGTGATCAGGGGAAACACCTCAAAATAATCGGTATCCGGATTGTAGCGACGAATATCTCCCTGATAGGTGGTGAACCATATATAACCATCCCGATCTACGCATGAATGCTGGGCATTGAAATGTCTTTCAGCTGAATATCTGATAAATTCGCCTGTACTTCTGCTTAATTTAAAAACAGAGCCGGAAGAGACAAACCAGACATTGTTATCCTTATCAACGTTGATATCGAAAAAACGGTATCCCTCAAGTTCCTTTATGCAGGAAACTTCGGATGTGTACAGATTATAGTACCCGGTCCCGTTTGTTGAGCAGCACCATAGCATCCCGTCTTGATCTTCGCACATTGAAAAAGTCATTCCATTAATACAACTCCGGAGATTTTGATCTTCCAGAACGGTGAAATCCTTGCCGTTGAAGCGACAGATTCCGTCTTTGGTTCCGAACCATAGAAATCCGAAATGATCCTGAATGGTACATGTTACAGTATTGTTGGGCAAACCTTCATCGCTCTTGTAATGCCTGAAATAGTAATGCCCGCTCCCAAATAATGCGTTTACAGACAAAACAAATAGAAGAAAAGCTGTCAGAATGAATTGTTTCATATACAATATGACCTGAAATTATAAATTACGAAGATACTCATACTTGTATAAAGAAATCATCCAAATACTTTCAAAATTGACTCTTAAAATATCACTATTACTTCTTTTGTAAATATACCGGACAAAACAGGCCGGGAAAAGGGAGAATATTTCATTATCGTTCACATGCTTTGACTTTTGATTCATTGATCGGGAGAAAGGAAATGAAAGGCTCTTTATGGGAGATTAGCAAATCAATATGACCCCATTTTATAATTATGTTCATAGATTGATAAATACCTTTAAAATTGAAACCAATTTAACCAAATTACTTATTTTTTAACCTATTATCTAATTTATGACAAAGCAATTATTATTTGTAGTAAAAATCGTCTTGATTTTTGCCGCATGCCTGACGGGAATAAACTCATATGCCCAGTCACGTGCTGTAAGCGGTAAAGTCATCGATGCTTCAGGTGCTCCAATTGCCGGAGCATCAGTCATTGTCGTTGGTAATGAAAGTATTTATACAGTTACCGACTTAGATGGAAACTTTGCGCTGGAGGTTCCCGCGGGAGCTAATCTGAACGTATCTTTCATCGGTTATCAACAGCAGGTTGTTCCCATAGGCAACCGAACTGTTTTTGAGATCACATTGATTGAGGATACAGAAGTCCTTGAAGAGGTTGTGGTTGTCGGTTATGGCGTCCAGAGAAAAAGCGACGTTACCGGTTCTGTTTCATCTGTCAAGGCGGAGGATCTAACCAACCGCTCTACCTCAGATGCTGCAAATGCATTGCAGGGTAAGGCAGCGGGTGTTCAGATTCTGAACTATTCCGCAGCTCCCGGTGCAGGCTCACAAATCCGGGTACGCGGGTATTCTTCCAATTCATCCTCAGGCCTGGGGCCACTGCTTATTGTTGATGGTCTTCAGGTAGACAACATTCAGTATCTGGACCCCCAGATGATCGAATCCATGGAGGTTCTGAAGGATGCGGCATCAGCTGCCATTTATGGTGCCCAGGCAGGTAACGGAGTGGTGCTGATCACTACCAAGACCGGCAAAAAAGAAATGGGTGCCGGTCAGGTCTTCTATAATTTCCAGAATGTATGGAATTCACTGGGAAAGGCGCCTGAAATAATGAATGCAGCGCAGTATATTGATTATAAAATTGCTGAAGGTGTTCTTACTCAGCAACGTCTTAATGAACTTGGATATGACGGTACAGATACCAATTGGGCTAAGGAGGTATTTACTACCAGTCTGACCAAACGTCATACCGTTGGTTTTATGGGAGGAAATAACCGGGGTCAGTATTATACTGCACTCAGCTATGTCAATGACGACGGTATAGTAAAGGGAGACAAGGATGTTTATGAACGTCTTTCTGCCCAGATCAACGCCGATTATAAGATCAAGGATTGGCTTACAGTCGGGACAAACACTTCTATTGAAAAGTGGAAAACCAGATCGGTCAGCCAGCACACTGAGTATGGATCCTTCATGATGGGAACACTGACACAGGACCCTCTTACACCTGTATATTTTCCTACTTATAATGACCTTACCCAGGATTTGAAGAATCACTATGATGCCGGAGACAATATCCTTGGTGATGAAAACGGATTTTATGCCGTTTCAAGGTACGCAGAGACTGACTCGGGTCACCCGTTCGTACAGAGAGATAAAGAAGACGTTGAGAATCAAGGAATAAGTATACGTGGTACGCTGTTCGCCAACTTAACTCCCATCAAGGGTCTGACGATCACCTCTAGGTTTGGATACCGGATTTATCAGAGTTATTACACCAGGTATGCCCCTCCGTATTATGCCAACTCAATGGCTTATAAAACAAATTACGATATCCAGGCAAGAGCGAACCACGGATACTACTACCAGTGGGAAAATTTCGCCAACTATTCTTTCAATGTCCAGAAGAATACATTCACCCTCATGGGAGGTATGTCTTATATCCAGAACAACTCTTTTGGTGTCGATGGAACGGGTTCCGGTCCTGATCCTCTTCAGGGATATGCTCCTAACTTCCGCTATTTGTCTTATCTGAACAATAATCCGGAAACATCAAAAAATGTGACCAGTTCTCCCGGAGTATCCGCCAATCTTTCCTACTTCGGACGTATCCACTGGAATTATGCAGACAAGTACAATATCCAGGTAAACTTTCGTGCAGATGCGTATGATTCATCAAAACTTCCAATAGATGCCCGCTGGGGATACTTCCCTTCAGTATCGGCAGGTTGGGTGCTTACCAATGAATCATTCATGCAAGGGATCAGCAAAGAGGCGCTCTCCTTTCTTAAGATCCGTGGATCCTGGGGTGTGAACGGAAATATTGCCGTATTGAGCAATTATCCTTATGCAACTACCATTTCCTACAATGCCAACTATTATCAGTTTGATCCCGCCTCTCCTAATGTATCTTACGGATCCAGTCCCTCCGGACTTGCAAATCCCAACCTTACGTGGGAAACTTCTGTTCAATGGAATGTTGGTTTGGAGGCACGTTTCCTGAACGACCGGCTTTCTCTGGGAGTTGACTATTACGAAAAGACTACCAAGGACCTTCTTGTCAGCATTTCTCCAGTTGCCGAGGTGGGAGTGGGATCTTCCACCATCAATGCCGGAGAGGTTGAGAACAAAGGGGTCGAGCTTGAACTGGAATGGAAAGATTCCAGAGGAGACTTCAGTTATTCTGTCAATGCAAACATGGCATACCTTAATAATAAGGTGACATTTCTTGATCCCACCATTTCCAGGATTACGGGTATGTCAGCACCTCAGGGGTATGAGACCTTCTCCGCGTTCGAGGTGGGATACCCGGTTTGGTATATGAGAGGTTATCAATACGAAGGGGTGGATAGCGCAACAGGTAAACCGATTATAGCAGATCTGAACGGGGATGGTCAAATTAATAACCTTGACCATACCATGATTGGTTGCGGTATTCCTGATCTGACTTATGGTCTGACCATCAAACTTGCATGGAAGGGTATTGACTTTACATTATTCGGTACAGGAACTTATGGTAATGAGATCTTTGCCATACATCATAGAACTGACCGTCTTTTCTACAACTCACTGGAGTACTTCCACAAGAATGCCTGGACAGAATCCAATAAAAATGCTTCCATGCCAAGTGCTATCAGTGTGGCTACTGACGCACAATTCTGGGGCTCAAGTGCCTCGATATTCGACGGATCATACTTCAAGATCAAACAGATCCAGCTAGGTTATACGCTTCCCCGGAATTGGACCAAAAAGATATTGGTCAGCAACCTGAGGATCTATGCTTCTCTGGATGATTATTTCACCTTCTCAAAGTATCCCGGTATGGATCCAGAAACAGCACACTCAGGAGCTGCCAATTCCATGGGATACGATAAGGGGTCCTATCCTACCAGGAAGAAAGCTGTTATAGGTATAAACATTGCATTCTAATAACCCAATTTAGATTATTATGAAAAAATATATCATTCCCATTTTGTTACTGACCTTAGGTTTGAGTTCTTGTGAGAAACTCCTTGAGATCGATCAGAAGGGAGTCATTTCTACGGACTCCTTCTACCAAACCGATGCAGATGCCGAATCTGCGTTGGTTGCTGCGTACGAGAATGCGAGTTATGGATTAGTCAGACATAATGATTATATCTACTCTCCGTACAATGCATTGCTTACTTACCCGTCGGACGATATTTACGCTGCCGGAGCCTTTTACGGTGACAACGATTTTCTTGCGGCTCTGACGGAGTTCCGTTACGATATAAACAACCAGGCCATTAGTAATCAATACAAAGGTTTTTATAAAGTGATCTACGGGGCAAACCTGGTAATTGATAATTTTGAATATGGCACAAGCGCCGTTAAGGACAGGTGTATTTCAGAAGCAAGGGTTCTTCGTGCTTTCAGTCACATGATGCTGGCTATCCTTTGGGGGACACCTCCGATAGTTGATCACGTACTTACAGGGGCCGATCGTCCGGGAAACTCGGAAAGTCAGGAAGCCGTACTCAGGTGGTGTGCCCAGGAGTGTATCGATGCTGCCAAGTATCTTGATGAAAGACAAAGCACAGGAGACAAACCCGGAGCTGTCAAGATCACCAAAGGCGCCGCCTATGCCTTTGCCGGTAAGGCACTTATGTTTGCTAAAGATTACTCGGCCGCTAAGACTGAATTGAAAAAAGTAATTTCTTCAGGCAAGTATGCCCTTGTTCCCGGCAACAGGATTGGAGAGAATTTCCATGTTCCAGGTGACGGCAATGAAGAAAAAATCTTTGAATTAAACCACGTGTACAATTCCAACATTGGGACCTGGAGTGGTCGTATTCAGCGTTCCACCTGGATGCAGATAAATCTTTGGAACTGGCGTGCCGACAGATTGGGAGGCACCCCAACCCACCTCTTTGGCGGAGGCTGGGGAATGATCCATCCTACTGCTGCATTTGCAGAAGCACTCATAGCCAATGACGGTCTTGATTCGTACCGCCGCAAGGCATGGCTCTTGACTTATGATGAGGTTCTTTATGATATGCCTTATCTTAGCGATAGTGATAATCCCACTCGTGAGGATAAGGAGAAAGATCCACGTCGCGGGATAGTAGAACCTGTGGGTCTGTATGGATGTGAAGGTTATTTCCATCTTAAAATGATTGCTCATGCAGATGATGTCATACAGGGGTCGTATTCTGACGTTAACTTTTTGATTATGAGGTATGCAGAGGTGCTTCTGATGTATGCCGAATGTTGTGCCCAGACAAACGATAACGATGGACTCCAATATCTGAACATGGTGCAGCAGAGAGCAGGTTCTCAAACCATAAGTACCGCCCTTACTCTTGATGCGGTTAAGAAGGAGAAACAGTTTGAGATGTGGATGGAAGGTTGTCGTTTCATAGACCTGCTACGTTGGGGCGAAGCAGCAGCTAAACTTGCCAGTAACGGGGATAGCATTCCTACGTTCAAAGATAAATTTGCCACTGAAAGCAGCGGCAAGCACGAAGGCTTCGTTGACTGGTCAGCTTCGAATGTGAACCAGGGAAAGGAACACGGATTCAAAACCGGAAAACATGAGCTTTATCCTTTTCCTTTCAGCGAAATATCAATCAATGAAAATATAGTACAGAATCCAGGATGGTAATTTTAGTTTTAAGTTTAGGTTTAGATTTTGGGTCTTGATTCATTTTGATTTTGTGCGGGAGTGGATCCCATAACCGGGATCCACTCTGTTTTTATCTTTATTAACGTTGCTAAAACAACAAAAAAACAATATTGTTAAATGAGATCATTATTCTTTTCTATCACAGCCGTTTCATTTTTATTGCTGGCGGCCTGTAATTCCAATTCGAAATCTGAAGGTAAAGTTCCCGAAATCATTCAGCCTGGAGAGCAGGCTCCGTTTGCCAATCCGGGACAAAGGAATTTTGGCGGATTCCAGCGAAGAGATACGACAGGTAAAGCCCCGGCTCCCCGTCCACGATTTCAGATGCCTGAAGCCAAAACGGTTCATTTTAACGATCTGGTAATGAGCGATCCGTTCATATATCCTCATCCCGAAACCCAAACCTATTACCTTACCAGTTCGGGCGGATGGATGTATAAAAGCAATGATCTTAAGATGTGGACCGGTCCTTATAAAATTATTGACATCACGGGACTTTGGCTGGAGAAAGCCGGATTTGCGGCAGCAGCAGAAATACACAGAATTGGAGATTCTTTTTACTATGCCGGAACATGGAGTGACCATAGTGATTTGATTGAGCAGGTCCCCAGAAGGTACAATGTGCCTCACAACCAAACCTATCTGCTCAGGGCAGATAATCCTGAAGGTCCTTATACTAGTTTTGCCATAGAGCCGGGTTATGATTACCAGCCTCGTGAATGGGATTGTATAGACGGAACGCTTTATGAAGAGGACGGGAAAATCTATATGATCTTTGTACACGAATGGACACAGCTCATTGATGGTACTATGGATTACATTGAACTTGCTCCGGATCTGAGTTACACTGTTTCTGAGAAACCCGTTACCATGTTCCGGGCCACGGAGGCCCCCTGGGCTATGGAAATGAACTCCATAGGCGAGGCTACATTTGGTTTGAAAATGCCGGGTTGGGTAACAGACGGGCCTCAAATGTTCCGTACGCAAACCGGAAAGCTTGGAATGCTCTGGTCCAGCTGGGGTAAGGAAAGGTATGTCCAGGGAATAGCGTATTCGGAATCCGGTACCATTGCAGGTCCCTGGGTGCAGGAAAAAGAGCCGTTCCTGTCCAACAATTCCGGACACGGGATGTTGTTCAAAACATTTGAGGGAAAACTCATATTCCTGGTTCATCACGCAGAAGAAAACGGACCCAGGAAACCGCAATACTGGAACGTGGATGATTCCGGTGACAAACTTGTTTTAGGTAACCGTATAAATATTTGATCTTATGAAAAGATTGTTTTTAGTTCTTTCCTTCGTTTTTATAGTCTTCCTGGGCAAGGCGCAGGACAAAAATTTCCATATTTTTCTGTGTTTCGGACAGTCAAATATGGAAGGAGCCGCCAGAATTGAAGCTCAGGATACATTAAATATCAGTGATCGCTTCCAGATGATGGCCGCAGTGGACGACCTGTCCCACGGACGTGTTAAAGGCAAATGGTACAAGGCCGTTCCTCCTCTTTGCAGAGAGAAAACGGGTCTTACTCCTGTAGATTATTTCGGCCGTACTTTGGCAGAACAGCTTCCGGAAGATCATACTATAGGTGTTATAAATGTTTCTATTGGCGGGTGCAAGATAGAAGCGTTCATGAAAGATAGTATTTCAGAATACGCAAAAACGGCCCCGGAATGGATGATACCAATGCTCAGGGCATATGACAACGATCCCTATAAGTGGCTGGTTGATCTTGCCAGAAGAGCACAGAAAGACGGAGTTATTTCGGGGATCCTGCTTCATCAGGGTGAGTCGAACATAGGCGAAGAGGATTGGCCTCTCAAAGTAAAAAGTGTATATGAGAATCTCCTTGAAGATCTGGATCTGAAAGCAGAACAGGTTCCTCTGATTGCCGGCGAAGTAGTAAATGCTGACAGGGGAGGAAGGTCTGCAAGCATGAACCGCATTATTGACAAGCTGCCGGAAACCATTCCCACGTCTCATGTGGTATCATCAAGTGGTTGCACCCAGTTTTTTGACCAGATACATTTTGATGCTGCAGGATATCGTGAAATGGGCAGGCGTTATGCAGCTGTTATGCTCCCTCTTATGGGATACGAAGCTCCGGTTTCCCGTATGTATCATGTTCCAGTAGAATCTCCCATCATCCATCGTTTTGGAGGTGGTGTGACATTCAATATCAGAGCCCCTCGTGCTCACTCTGTTTTTCTGTCTTCTCAGTTTCTTTCTGAGAATGTCACTTTGACAATGAACAAAGAGGGAATCTGGAGTGTAACTCTTAGGGTAGAAGATCCGGATATTTATCCATACAATTTCATAGTAGACGGTGTTACAGTATCTGATCCGTCCAACACCGATATTTTCCCCAATGAAGGATTTAAGGCCAGCTTGCTTACCATTCCCGATCAAAAGGCATTGTATCACATCAACGATGTGCCTCACGGACGTGTAATATATTGTACGTATAAATCCGAAGTTCTTGATATGAACCGTCCTGTAGTGATCTACACTCCTGCTGAATATGAAGACGGAGAGAAATCTTATCCTGTTTTTTATCTGATCAGCGGCACAACCGATACAGAGGAAACATGGTTCAAAGTGGGCAGGGTTAATACAATTCTGGACAATCTCATTGCGCAGGGAAAAGCGAAACCCATGATCGTTGTGATGCCTTACGGTAATATGATGAACGGGACGCCTATGCCATCTTCTTTGCAGGCGGCCGAAATGTATAAAGTGTTTGCAAATGAAATGACCGAATGCATTATTCCGTTTATAGAAAAGGAATTCCGAACTTTAAAGGGACGTGAAAACAGGGCTATTGCAGGTTTTTCAAGAGGCGGCGGTCAATCACTTTTCACGGCTTTTTCACATATAGACAAATTCGCCTGGGTATGTTCCTACAGCGCATACCTTACTCCTGAAGTAATGGACATATATTTCCCGTCTTTCACTACTGCTGCTCATGAGATCAACACTCAAATGAAACTGATCTGGTTCGGTATTGGCTCGGAAGATTTTCTATTCAAGGACGTTGTTAAAAATAGAGAATACTTTGACACTCTGGGAATTGAATATAAAGGAATAACCACGACAGGTGGTCATACCTGGATGAACGCCAGAACATATCTTGCCACCACATTGCAAATGTTTTTTAAATAAATTCTACCACCAAAACATCAATTATGAGACATCCAATTTTACTATCGATCTTTCTGCTGTTATCCGCTTTCGCTTTGAAAGCATACGGGCAGAATCTTCAAATCAATGATCTGGAATATTTTGAGGATACAGGCATTAATGTACTGGTCTACAGTAACAATTATGCCGGTATGTTCTGCGACGAAAAGACAGCAGCTATAGAATTGATACTAAGAGGCGAGAGAATAAGTACCGGTGGAGGTATCCGGCTTATGAACACTCCGGAACAATGGGATATTTTCCCGGATCTTGTCAACAGGACCGTCAATCGTGCCGACAACTCTATTGAATTGGAGCTTAAATACAATGATTATGATTTTACATCCCGAATCAAAGTTACCTCTTACGGGAAAGGTGTAAGGTTGGTTGTTTATCTTGACAAACCTGTTCCAGAGAAGTTGGTTGGCCGTGCCGGCCTCAACTGGGAATTTTTTCCTGCCTCCTTTTTTGGAAAAACGTATATGATGGACGGTAAACCGGGTATTTTGCCCTGGTATCCTGCCGACAATACCCATATGCTTCCCCGGAGTGAAAAAATTGAACAGTTCTACGGACTTTCCACGTTCGATGACAGAGGCCGGGACGAATTCATTGTCCCTCATCCCTTTTCCAAAGGAAATTCACTGGTTTTCGCTCCCGAAGATCCCGATTTGCGCGTATGTATTTCTTCCGAGTCGGAGATCAATCTCTTTGACGGGAGAAATCTTGCCCAGAATGGCACATTCGTAGTCCGTTCATTCCTTCCCGGAAATAAAACAGGCAAGGTTCTTGAATGGTTTATAGAGCCTTCCTATGATCCAAATTGGGTAAGAGAACCAAATATCGGGTTCTCACAGATCGGTTATACTCCGGCCCAAAAGAAAGTTGCTGTTGCTGAACTTGATAAGAATGCAGCTCCGGTGGAGATGGCAGACATCATCCGCGTTTCCGAAAAGGGAGAAGAAACAGTGGTCTGTAAGGCAGAGGTCAAACCATGGGGAGTATATAACCACAGGTATAACTATGCTACTATAGATTTTAGCGAAGTACGGGAGCCGGGCCTTTATTGTATAAAGTTAGGAGAAAGCAAGACAAATGTCTTCCCTGTCAACAAGGATGTATACCAGAGCAAATGGCATTTATCTATGGATGTATTCCTTCCGGTTCATATGGACCATATGGAAGTCAATGAAGGGTATCGCACATGGCACGGAAGGTCTCATATGGACGATGCACTTCAGGCTCCGGTGAATTACGAACAGTTTGACGGATACAGGCAGGGGCCTGTTACCCATACAAAATATGAATCATGGGAACATATTCCGGGACTTGCTGTAGGTGGCTGGTTTGATGCCGGTGACTATGATATTCAGAGCAGAACGGTAGTTTCCATGACTTCTGACCTCGTCTCTTTGTGGGATATGTTCCAACCCCTAAGAGACCAGACGTTTATTGACCAAAAAACCCAATTTGTAGACATTCACCGCCCCGACGGTACTCCTGATGTAATCCAGCAGATTAAGCATGGCGTACTCAACATCAACGCTCAGGTCGAGAACATTGGTTTTGTTGCACAGGGGATTGTCCAGGGCAATATGTATCAGTACCATCACCTGGGAGACGCTGTCACGATTACTGACGGTCTGGTATATAATCCATCCCTGGATCCCTACGAAACGGATGGCCGGACATCAGGGACCCGCGATGACAGGTTGGTCTTTACCGGAAATTTCAGTCCGGCCGGCACCATGTCCAACGTAGCTTCACTGGCATCCGCAGCCAGAGTGCTCAAACCTTATTATCCGGAGCTTGCGGAAAGATCTCTTAAAAATGCTTTGATGCTATGGGATAAGTACTTTGAAGGTGCTGATCCGGCTAACGCAGATAATCGCAGAATGAGATGGTTCCGTGGAGACAGCAGAATCAGTGCTGCAGTTGAACTCTGGAAAACCACCGGAGAAACAAGCTATAAAGATTTCTTTGAAGAGGCTGTTATCAAAGAAATGGAACCTGTAGAAATGAATTTTCCGGGTGCCCCATCCGGAAAATACTACAACCTGGGGACGGCTTTGAGCATCTATCCTCTGATGGGTAAAGATTTTCAGGACAAGGTTAAGGAGATCATTCCTGAATATGTTGCATCTATCAAAGAGAACAGTTCACAGACTCCTTACGGTGTTCCCATCTCCGGACGTGGATGGGGTGGTAATGACCAGGTTATCCGTTGGGCATACAATAATTACCTTGTATGGAAATTCTTCCCGGAAATGATCGATCCCGAACTGGTTTTATTGGGATTGCACTATCTCTTCGGTTGTCATCCTTACTCAAATGTTTCGTTCATTACATCTGTAGGGGTGAATACCAAAAAAGTCGCTTACGGCAGCAACCGGGCTGACTATACAGTGATCCCCGGTGGAGTTGTCCCCGGCCTTCTTCTGTTGGCACCGGATTACATGGAGAACAAGGATGATTATCCGTTCCTGTGGGGAGAGAATGAATGTTGTACCAATTCGATCCCGAATTTCGTGATGCTTTCACTTGCCGCCGAAGAAGTTGCTGCTGCAATGAACAAATAAGATCTTTACTAACAATATATAGTACCAATAATGATAAAAAGAATAATTCAAAGAGCTTTCATGACAATGGCAGTTGCATTGTGTTCTGTTTCTGCCCTTGCCCAAGGCAATACTTTTTGCAATCCGGTAGACCTTTTGGCCGGAAACCAGAGGGCCAGCCGGGGCGGAGAGCCGGTTGTGCTGATCTATCAGGACGATTACTACCTGTTTGTTACAGGAACAAGGGGATATTGGTATTCTCCTGATTTTCTGGACTGGACCTACGTGGATTCACCCACTTTTCCTGGCGGAGTCATATCTGTAATTGAGAAAGACGGCATTCTTTATGCCTGTTCTATGAATAACAAAAATGTTTACAAATGCGAAGAACCAAAGAAAGGGGAGTGGACACTAACTGCGACTCTTGACAGTGACCGATACGGTGACGCAAATATGTTTCTTGACGATGACGGAAGGCTTTATCTGTTTTATGGCTGGTCACAGATTATGCCGTTTAAGGTAGTGGAACTGGATGTAGACACGTTTAAGGAAATTGATGGTCCCCGTGTGCTTTTCTTTGGAGATTACAAGAATCACGGATTCGAGAACAGGAGGAATGAAGATGTGATCTTTTCCATCTTTAATGGCAGAAGAGACTATTTTGAAGAGGAATTCCCATGGATCGAAGGACCATGGGTAACCAAGCACCGGGGCAAGTATTACTTGCAGTATGCAGCCATCGGGCTTGAATTCCTTTCTTATTCACATGGTGTATATGTGTCAGACAATCCCATGGGGCCTTACGAATATTCCGAGCACAACCCCCTGACATTCAAAACTACAGGTTTTGCCGTAGGGGCAGGACACGGAAGTACGTTCCACGACAAGAACGGTCAGCTATGGACAATTTGTATGATCCCTGCCTGGTATGCCGGTAACGGCGGTGCTGAACTGGCCATCTATCCTACGGCAGTCGATGATGACAGGGTCATGTATTCCAACACGGCTTACGGGGACTATCCCCAGTACTGGCCCGGGACCAGAACAGATGCCGTTGACAACAACCTGACCGGATGGCTTCTTCTTTCCCACAAAAAACGTCTTGAAGTTTCATCGACTTTTGAGGATTTTATTCCTGCCAATGCCGTTGATGAGAATTTCATGACATGTTGGTCCGCCCTGACAGGAGACCCCGGTGAATACCTGACTGTTGATCTTGGAAAAGTCAGCGAGATCTATGCGATTCAGTGCAATTTTGATCACATTGGTTCAAAAGTGAGTGTAGGACGCGGATTCAGACCGTCACCCGCTCCGGATCGTTATCAGTGTTATACGGTAGAAGTTTCTAACGACAATGCTACGTGGGCCACTGTGATTGACAAGAGCGACAACAAGTTTGATCTCAGACACGATTATACTGAACTCAGCAAACCTGTTAAGGCAAGATACGTTAAGATTACCAATGTGGCCACTCACGATGAGGCCAAATTTGCTGTTAAGGATTTGCGTATTTTCGGCAATCCCGATGTTGTTGAAAGTGTTAAGGTTACAGATTTTAAAGCGGTCCGGAACCAGGCTGACCGCAGGGAGGCAACCCTTCTATGGGAACCGGTCAAAGGGGCTGATGGTTATGTGGTTCGTTACGGCATTGAACCGGATAAGCTTTACAACAGCTATATGGTTTACGACACCAATTTCCTCACGATCCACAGTCTGAATACATCTCCTGAATATTATTACGAAATAGAGGCTTTTGACTCAGGTCTTGATTACTATAAGGAAATATCCGAGATCGTAAATGGTACAGGTGCCGAGATTGAACTTACGAAGATCAAACCCGGAGAACGTCCTGCCTGGGGATGGGGAGGAGCAGACGTCCCGCGTCTGATGATCCATCAGGGTCAAAATGATTATGTATTTGAAGACATAGAACCTGGTTATAATTATACACTCAGACATTCTTACGGACCCGTTCTCTGGCAGGGTGAACTAACCGAAAAAGAACTCATTGGCGACAGCACCCAGCCCACAGTTACGGTTAATCTGACCGAACTTGGTGTAGGGACCAGAATTACGGGTATGCTTGAACTCAGGATCTACCCCGGAAAAGAAAAAGGAAAGATCGTGGTCACTACCAATTACAACCGAAGAATGTCCTTTGCCCCGTCACCCGTTGTGAATGAAGATAACACCGTAACCTTCAATCTGAATTCGCCCAATGCAAAGAACGTTCAGATCAATGCCCAGTTTGCCGAGAGACAGAACATGGACAAAAATGCGGACGGGATATGGACCATCACACTGGGCCCTGTGGCAGCTGATATCTATCCTTACAGTTTCATAGTTGACGGGGTAACCATCATGGATCCTCAGAATCCTGAATGGTTCCCCAATGAAAAATTCAAGAACAGCCTGGTAGAAGTAAGGGGAAAAGAGCCTCTTAACCATGAGGTTACAAACGTACCTCACGGAAGTGTTGATTATACATATTATTATTCAAAAACGCTTGAAATGTATGCCCCGGTTGTGGTTTATACACCCCCGGGATACGACCGGTCAAAAAAGAAATATCCTGTATTCTACCTGATCAGCGGGACGACGGATACAGAGGAAACATTCTTTAAAGTGGGACGTGTCAACTTTATCATGGACAACCTTATAGCACAGGGCAAGGCAGCGGACATGATCATAGTCATGCCGTACGGCAATCCCGGCTATTATCTGAAAGAGCCCAAATTTGTGGACTATTTCTCCAAGGATCTCATTGGCGATCTCATGCCGTTTATTGAAAGCAACTACCGTACGGTAAATGACCGGGACCATCGCGCCATTGCCGGATTTTCCCGGGGTGGGGGACAGTCGCTTCGCTGCGGACTCGGCAATTTCGATAAGTTCTCATATATCATTTCCTACAGTTCATATATTGGCACAGAAGAGTTTGAAAAGAATTACACGTCCATTTACGAAGATCCCGCCAAAACCAACAAGAAGATGAATTTATTCTGGCTGGGAGTTGATAAGGCAGATTTCCTCTACGGAGGCGCCACAGAGTTTATGGAACTTATGGATAAATACGGCCTGGAAACTGTTAAACTGGAAACAGAAGGTTTCCGGGGACACACGTGGATGGCAGTGAAAGCCTTTCTTAATGAAACGCTTCCTTTGCTTTTTCAATAAAGGACAATATACTAAATGACTAAACATATGAAAAAGATATTCTTGATTATTGCTATTGCTACTTGTGTATTGTTCAACAATCAAACCTATGCCCAGGAACGTCCCGGGGCACTTACGGGAAGGCAGTTGGCGGCCATGTTCCCTCCCGGGGTGAAATCCCCGGAGTATAATGCCGACGGAACCGTTACGTTTCGTTTCCAGGCACCAAATGCCCATAAAGTTGATCTCAACTGTCAGATGTTTGAGGAAAACAAAGCCATGACAAAGGATGAAAAAGGGGTCTGGAGCATTACCGTCACTCCTCCTGCTCCCGATATTTATCCGTATTGTTTTGTGGTAGACGGAATCCAGGTGACAGACCCGAATAATGTCAGCATATTCCCGAACGAGGGCTTCAAGAACAGTCTTGCAGATGTCCGGGGACCGGTTCCTGACTTTCAGGATATGCAGGATGTTCCTCACGGCAAAATATCCTACAGATACTATCATTCAAAGAATGTGGGTTTTGACAGGCCTTTGTGCGTCTATACCCCTGCGGGATACGATCCCAAAAGCAAAGAAGATTATCCCGTTCTTTACCTGGTGCACGGCATGACAGATACTTATGAAACATGGTTCAAAGTGGGGAGAATCAATATGATACTGGATAATCTCATAGCGCAGGGTCTTGCAAAGAAAATGATTGTAGTTATGCCTTATGCAAACCCTTATCCAGAGATGATGCGACGTGGACTGGCTACCAGGATGGATATGATGGGGACCGATCTGTTCACAAAAGAAATTCTCAATGAGGTGATTCCCTTTATCGAGCAAAATTACCAGGTCCGTTCTGAAGCCGGAAGCAGGGCAATTGCAGGTTTTTCCCTGGGCGGAAGACAGATTCTTGCTTGTGGCCTGGGTAATCCGGATAAGTTCAACTATGTCTGTGCGTTTGCTCCGGCAATTTTCGGCAACGAAGTTTCCACAAGCTTTGATGACGGAACTTACGCCAAGCCGGATGTTATCCGTTCCAGCCTAAAACTCATGTGGCTGAGTTGCGGAACTTCTGATTTTCTTTATCAGACCTCTTTGGCCCTTCACAATTCACTTAACGAACTTGGCATTGAGCACAAGACAATGTTTCCGGAAGGGGGTCATACCTGGATGAATTGCCGGGATTTTATTACCGAAGTAGCAAAACTTCTCTTTAAATAATTAAATATGAACAGAATAATTATTATAACGTGTTTAATCTCCTTGTTTGTCTCTCAGGAAATAAAAGCCCAGGATGCAAGGATCAAAATTGATACAGACCGCAAAATTGGACTGATAGACAAGAATATATATGGTAATTTTGTAGAACATCTTGGCCGATGCGTTTACGGAGGTATCTATGATCCGTCTTCTTCCGAAGCTGATGAAGATGGTTTGCGTACCGATGTGCTGGATGCTATCAGGGGATTGAATGTTTCTCTGACCCGTTATCCGGGAGGTAATTTTGTGTCCAATTACCACTGGCTTGACGGTGTAGGTCCGGAACGGGTCCCTCGCATGGAACTCGCCTGGGCTCGTCTTGAATCAAATGAATTCGGCACGGATGAATTCGTGGCCTTTGCAAAAAAAGTAGGGACCGAGCCTTATTTTGCCGTTAACCTGGGAACCGGATCCATAGTGGAGGCCCAGTCATGGGTAGAGTATTGCAATGTCAAAGAAGGACCTTATTATGCCGAACTACGCAGGAAGTATGGTCATGAAGAGCCACACAATATCAAGTACTGGGGCCTGGGTAACGAGATGGACGGGGACTGGCAGATGGGCCAGCTAAGCGCAGAAGATTACGTCAAAAAGGCCCGTGAAGCAGCCAAACTGATGAGGAGTACATCTCCTGACATCAAGCTGATAGCATCGGGTTCTTCCAACTATTCCGCAGGAGCCGATCCTTATCATTGGAATGCAACCATACTGGGAGGGCTGAAAGGCTATATAGATTACATCGCCTTGCATATGTATGTGGGCAATTACAGGAACAATTACTACGACTTCCTGGCAACTCCCCTGGAAATGGATCAACGTACCCAGGTAGTCAGGGGCATGATACTGAGGGAACAATCGCGTCGTCCGGTTTATATTGCCTGGGATGAATACAACGTCTGGTATAGGGCACGCAGTGGTGATGACGTTGTCGGGAACCGCGCTCTTGAAGAAAAGTATAATCTTGAAGATGCTCTGGTTATTACCGGGTTCCTCAACTGTTTTGTAAGGAATGCAGATATTGTAAAGATGGCCAATATGGCCCAGTTGGTCAATGTGATCGCTCCCATTTTCACTGAAGGAGATGAACTGTTCCTCCAGACAATCTATTACCCACTGCAATTGTTCTCAAGCAATATGAACGGTGAATCTCTTGATGTGTTCGTGGATAGTCCGGCATACGATACCACTCCGCGTTTTTCTCTGGGTGACAACGAAGCAAGCACACATATCAAAGACGTTCCTTATCTGGATGTGACTGCTGCTCTGGACGGTGATCAGTTGGTTATATGTGTGCTTAACAGGCATAAGGACAAGGCTATTTCCACAGAAGTCAATTGCCAGCAAGGCGCTTTCAGCGGTCCGGTAGAAGTATATGAGATCAACGGACCCGATATCAAATCCGAGAATGATTTTGGCAAGACGAATGTGCAGACCGTCAGGAAGAATGACTTGAAAAAGCCGGGAGCTTCTTTCATATACTCTTTCCCGGCGCATTCGGTTACCATGTTTAAAGGTAAAATCAAATGACTCATTTATAATATATATCATGAAAAGAATCACATTACATTCATTGATGGCACTTGCGGCTTTTGGGTTTATGTCGTTAACCTCTTATGCCCAGGTGGTTGAAGATTTTAAGACTTCAAGTACTACCCAAACCGGAAAGGAATATCCCATGGTTAATTCCGAAGGCAGGGTAAGGGTGCAAATCTCTGCTCCTGACGCCAATTATGTTCAAATTGACATTGGAGCAGTAAAGTATGATCTGGTCAAAGACGAAAATGGTGTATGGACGGGCGAGTCAGCTCCCCAGGACGAGGGATTCCATTACTATCAGTTGAATATTGACGGGGCATCGGTCCCCGATCCGGCAAGTCTCTATTATTACGGGGCAAGCCGTTGGGGCAGCGGAATAGAGATCCCTGCACACGATCAGGATTTTTACGCATTGAAGAATGTACCTCACGGACAGATCCGGGAAATTTATTATTTTTCGGAAACAAACAAAACCATGCGGCATTGTTTTGTATATACGCCCCCCGGATATGATACCGATCTGTCAAAACGTTACCCTGTTCTTTATTTACAACACGGTGGCGGTGAAAATGAATACGGTTGGCCTTCACAGGGAAGAACCGGTCTGATCATGGACAATCTGATAGACGAAGGCAAAGCCCTGCCATTCATTATTGTTATGGATAACGGAAGCTGGACCATGGAGAGGCCGCGCCAACGTCCTGCACAAGGTGAATCATGGCCTCCCAGAAATTGGGCGGAAGGTTTTATGAATACGCTTATTAAAGATATTATTCCTATGACAGATAAGAGTTTCCGTACAATAGCGGACGGCAAGCATCGTGCTATGGCCGGCCTTTCCATGGGCGGAATGCAGACAAAAGCCATTACCCTGGCCAATCCGGATGTCTTTTCTTATGTAGGTATTTTCAGCGGCGGGTCCATAACCGTTGAAGACGTACAAAATACGCCCGGTTTCAGGGATAATAACAAGCTGGTATTCGTAAGCTTTGGAAGCCGCGAGCTGGAAAATCGCAGACCCGGTTTCGGCGGAGATCCCCGTGAAGAAACCGAAAAGCTGAAAGAATCAGGCTTGAATGCCAATTTTTATGTGTCTCCGGATACCGCCCACGAATGGCAAAGCTGGAGGCGCAGCCTGTATCAATTTGCCCCATTGTTGTTTAAGGATTAACTTATTATGAAAAAGATAGTTACACTATTAAGTGCCGTTTTGTTAATGTTCAGTTTGGGTTATGCCCAGGAGAACACTACAGAAATAAAAGAAGATTTTAAACCTTCAACCCTTAACCAGCCCGGTAAAGAGTATCCCATGGTCAATTCCCAGGGGTACGCACGGTTCCGCATTGAAGCTCCCGATGCAACAGCGGTCAGCGTAAGCCTCGGTCTGGGGGGGCGCGGAGGTACTGTGTTGCAAAAAGCAGAAGACGGCTCCTGGATGGGAACGACAGCCGGTCCGCTGGATGAAGGATTCCATTACTATCATCTTACAGTGGACGGCGGAGTCTTCAACGATCCTGGAACACTGAATTTTTATGGTTCCACACGTTGGGAAAGCGGCATTGAGATTCCTGCCCACGACCGGGAGTTTTATGCAATGAAGAACGTTCCTCACGGAAAAGTACAGCAGGTACTTTTTTATTCTCCGAGTACGGAAAGCGTTCGCCGCGCTTTTGTATATACCCCGCCTTGTTATGACAAAGAAAAAAACAAAAAGTATCCTGTGTTGTACCTGCAACACGGATGGGGTGAAGATGAAACCGCCTGGTCCAACCAGGGACACGCAAACCTGATCATGGACAATTTGATCGCAGCGGGCAAAATTGAGCCTTTCCTCATTGTGATGACCTACGGTATGACCAACGAGATCAAGTTTGGCAGCGGGCTCAGGAATTTTGATATCAAGCCGTTCCAGACCGTTCTGGTGGACGAACTGATTCCTTACATTGATGAAAATTTCAAAACCATTGCCGATAAAGACCATCGTGCCATGGCCGGTCTTTCAATGGGTGGCATGGAAACCAAAATGATCACACTGAACCGTCCCGAGGTGTTTTCTCATTATGCCCTCTTAAGCGGAGGTGTTTACGCTCCGGACGATATCAAGGACAAATCCCAGGTGAATCTCATCTTTTTAAGTTGCGGCAGCAAAGAACGCCCCGATGGTATAAAACAAGCTACAACCGAACTTAAAAATGCAGGATTCAACGCTGTAGGATACGTCTCGGAAAATACCGCACATGAATTCCTCACCTGGAGAAGAAGTTTGTACCAGCTTGCCCCGTTACTTTTTAAATAGTCCTGATATATAGATTCTAATCCTACTCGATTTTATCTAAAAGATATTCGTAACCACAATGCATTATTATATGAAAAAAAAATTATTGACATTAGTATTTTCTCTTTGTACCATTATTGTTACGGCACAGGCCTTCCAAATGCCGGCAGGACCGGAAGAGGGTTCATATTCCAGGAGCTGGGAGAACGTAAATTACGGCGCAGACACCCTGGAAAGCCACAATTTGGATATATACCTCCCCAAAGAGCAAAAAAACACGTATCAGGCGGTAATCGTGATTTACGGAAGCGCGTGGTTTTCCAACAATGCCAAAGCGATGGCATCCGCATCTATTGGGACTCCTCTTCTGAATGCGGGTTTTGCCGTCGTCTCAATTAACCATCGTTCCAGTATGGAAGCCATTTGGCCTGCACAGATTCAGGACGTAAAAGCAGCCATACGTTACATTCGCGCTAATGCTGATATGTATAATATTGATCCATCGTTTATTGGCATCACCGGATTTTCGTCCGGAGGACACCTTGCCACTTTTGCGGGTGTCACAAACGATGTAAAGACACTTGCATCAGGCGATGTTACCATAGATATTGAAGGCACTGTGGGCAATCATCTTTCTGCCAGTAGCAGAGTAGATGCTGTCGTAGACTGGTTTGGTCCTGTAGATATGGCCCGTATGTCAAATTGCGAAGCTCCGAACGATGCTTCTTCACCCGAAGCCGTGCTTATAGGGAAGAAAGACCCTCGCCTGGAACCTGATTGGGTTAAACTTATAAGCCCCATCAACTTTGTAGATAAAGATGATCCGGAAATCCTTATCCTTCATGGAGATGCAGACAATGTGGTGCCTCATTGCCAAAGCGTTTACCTGAAAACTGCATACGACCAATCCGGAGGTATAGCCACCTTCATTTCTGTTCCCGGTGGCGGACATGGTCCCGGTTGTTTTGACCCGCAGTATTTCAAGAATATGACAGACTTTTTCATTGTACAGAGCAACAACTAATACGATCAATTATAAAATAAAACATTATGTTTAGAAAAATTTCCATATCAGTAACTCTACTGTTGATTGGTGCAGTAGCCATTGCTCAGAATCCTATCATTCGGGATCAGTTCTCAGCGGATCCATCTGCACTTGTAGTAGGAGACAGGATCTATGTTTTTCCTTCTCACGATATACCTGCGCCTGATGATTTTCCACGCAAAGACTGGTTCTGTATGCAGGACTATCACGTTTTCTCATCGGACAACCTGACCGATTGGACAGACCACGGGGTGATCCTGGACCAGAAAGACGTTCCTTGGGGGAACCCGAAGGGCTATTCCATGTGGGCTCCGGATTGTGCCGAAAATAACGGGAAATATTACTTTTTCTTCCCTGATTTTATGAAAAGTGACGGCCAGGAGGGTCATTTCAGTCCCTTCCGTGTAGGAGTTGCTGTGGCAGACCGGCCCGAAGGCCCTTACACTCCCCGGGAAACCCCTATTGAAGGGGTCTTCGGGATCGACCCGTGCATTTTTGTTGATGACGACGGACAGGGATACCTGGTATGGCCCGCCAGAGGGATCAACATTGCAAAACTCAACGATGACTGGTCCGAATTGGCCGAAGAGCCCACACCCGTGGGGAACCTTCCTTCTCCGGGTCTTATCGAAGGCCCTTACCTGTTCAAGGCAAACGGCATATATTATATGACGTTCCCCTGGGCACGTAAAGATACAGAGGTGCTGGCATATTCTACGTCAGATAACATTTACGGCCCTTACGAGTTCAAAGGTGTCTTTTTTGAAGAATGGCCAAACAAATGCTGGACCAATCACCATTCCATCATCAACTTCAGGGATCAATGGTACATCTTCTATCACCACAACGATTATTCACCTGATTTCGACAAGAACCGTTCGGTATGTGCAGACAGCCTATTCTTTGAACCCGACGGAAGTATCCGGATGGTAAAACCTACCTTCCGCGGTATTGGAATCACTAAAGCTGCCTCTGAGATCCAGATGGACCGTTACTCTGAAATCAGTGAATCCGGAGCTGCCATAGCGTACCTGGATACTACCGACTATTTTGCCGGATGGAAAACTGTTTTTACCAGTCCGGATTCATGGGTACAGTACAACACCGTCCGGTTTGAAGGTGACTGCCGCCGGGCCGTCCTCCGGGTAAAAGCTCCCCTGGGAGGAAAGTTGCTTCTGCAGAGCGGGAATAAAACCCTTGCCAAAGTCAAGGTCCCCGTGACAGAAGACTGGAAAGAGATCACGGTTCGTGTTAAAGGTATTAAGAAAGGCATACATCATCTGACAGTGAAGTCCGTGAGTGACAAGGAAACTTGCCTGGACTGGCTCAGATTTACAAAATAAAAAACACCATGAAAAAACTGTTGTTTTTGTGCTTTGCACTGTCATTGTTTGGCTGCGACAACCAAAATCCTGTGCTGACCATTGAAGGCGGAAAGATTCAGGGAGTCAAAGCCGAGTCTGAGGGAGTGTATGTGTACCGGGGTATTCCTTTTGCAGCTCCTCCCATCAAAGAGCTCCGGTGGAAAGCACCTCAGCCTGTCATTCCGTGGGAGGGGGTCAGGATTGCCGATACATTCGGACATCCGCCTTTCCAGGCCGCCCATTATCCCGGCGGTTATACCACAGAGTGGGGGTATGGGGACGAGTCCGCTTACAGTGAGGATTGCCTGTACCTGAATGTGTGGACAAAAGCGCCCGGACAAACCGGCAAAAAACTTCCTGTAGCATTGTGGATCTTTGGGGGCGGATTAAGGGAAGGATGGGGATCCGAACCCGAGTTTGACGGGGAAGCCTGGGCCGGCAAGGAGGTGGTTCTGGTCACTTTCAACTACCGCGTTGGTGTTTTTGGTTTCTTAACCCATCCGGAACTTAATGAAGAAAGTTCAAACAATGTATCGGGAAATTATGGCATTCTTGACCAGATTGAAGCCCTTAAATGGGTTAAGAAAAACATTGCACAATTTGGAGGAGACCCGGATAATGTTACCATTTTCGGACAGAGCGCGGGAGGACGCAGCACAAAGACTCTGTGCGCTTCTCCGCTTGCCCGTGGCCTTTTCAATAAAGCGATCATTATGAGTGCAAGCGGTTTAACATTGCCTGGACCTGCTGCTACTGCGGCACCATCCGCAATGTCGTCCTATATGCGTGCTTTTGCCCCTTTGACGCTTGAAGAATCAGCGCAGCAGACAAAAGAGGTAATGGACTGGGCAGGTCTCACAAGTCTGGAAAAAATGCGTGCTGCTTCTACCGAAGTTGTTTTTGCTCTGGGAACAATTTATCAGTCAGTTACCGGAAATCGTACCTGGATGTCTTCCGGAATGATTTCACCCATAGTAGACGGTTATGTTTTAGAAGAGAGTTTTGATGATGCAGCCGTCAACAATAACCTGGCAAATGTTTCGTATATGATTGGGTTTACCCTGAACGACATGGGTAATATGGCTCCGGGCATTACAGATTTTTGTCTGAATCGTGAACAGACAGGGGATAAGGCGTATGCCTATCAGTTTGCACGTCCTCTTCCTACCGATGGCAGGGAAAATGTACTGAAAGGAGCATTCCACTCTTCGGATCTATGGTATGTATTCCAGTCGTTCAGGAACAGCTGGAGGCCCTGGACCGGGGGTGACCGTGCTCTTTCGGAAGTGATGCTGACTGCCTGGACCAATTTTGCCAAATACGGTGATCCCAATGGACAGTATGAAGGAGAGTGGACTCCCTGCACAGCCGATACCCCAAAGTTCATGATATTCAAACTGGATGATAACGATACGGAAAATTCAGAAATGGGTGATCCCCTGAAACCATGAGGAAAGCAATCGTTGTTTTTGCCATTTTGTTATCTGTTGGAGTGATAGCTCCATCAGCATGTTTCGGACAATTTTTCGGCGACAGGAACATCAACAGGGACAGCCTGTTGAGGGTAAGGGACAGTCTGAACAAGCTTACAGTGGCCGACCATGCCCAAATGATGGCTCAGCTGGGTCTAAAAGCCGTACGTCCCGGGCGTGATCCCAATTCCACGGATCCGGACAGGCAGCCGAACTACGATGAGCTGAAAGCGAATCCCTATTGTTTTTATCCCGATCCTCTGATTACATTCGACGGCAAAAAAGTAGAGAATGCCCGGATGTGGAACAAGATCAGACGACCTGAACTTGTAAGAGTTTTTGAAGAGGAGCTTTACGGGTGTATTCCGGTTAATGTTCCTGACGTTTATTGGAAAATCATTAAGGATGAGAAAGCAGATTTGGGAGGAATACCTGTAGTGATACGCCAGTTGCTGGGTGTGGTGGATAATTCGTCATACCCGGAAATCTCCGTTGAAATACAGGCACAGATCGTATGGCCGGATGACGGCCGGAAAAACATGCCAGTCATTCTGGAATTTTCCTGGATGATGACAGATCCCCGCCATCCGTTCGGACAGGGAAAACCCTGGCAGCAAATTGTTGTGGAGCGGGGCTGGGCTGCTGCACAGATCGTTCCCACCTCTGTTCAGGCTGATGGCGGTTATGGTTTGAGGGAAGGTATAATCGGGTTATGCAACAAAGGCCAATACCGCAAACCTACCGACTGGGGATCGCTCCGTGCCTGGGGATGGGGTGCTTCCAAAATGATCGATTATTTCGGGACAGAAGATCTGTTTGATGCCACAAAGGTGGCTGTTGAAGGGGTTTCAAGGTACGGCAAGGCAGCATTGGTGGCCATGGCTTTTGATGAAAGGATTGCAGCGGGCTTTATCTGCTCGTCGGGGAAAGGGGGAGCTGCCCCGTGGCGCAGAGATTGCGGCGAGAGCCTCGGCAATCTGGCCTCTGACGGCGAATACCATTGGATGGCAGGGAATTTCATAAAATACGGAGCCGATCCGCTTACCGGGGACGACCTTCCCGTTGACCAGCATGAACTGATCGCCTTATGTGCTCCACGTCCCTGCTTTATCTCGGCAGGGAGCTTTGAGGCCGATAAATGGGTGGATATTGCCGGTATGTTCATTGCTGCTTCAAAAGCTTCGCCTGTGTATGAGCTTTTGGGCAGGAAGGGATTGGCTACAGATGTGTTACCGGTAGTGGATTTTGGATTGCTGGACGGGGAACTGGCTTATCGGCAGCACCATGGCGGTCACGAAGCCGGTCCCAACTGGCCGTACTTTTTGGATTTCTTTGCCCGTTACATAGAACCTTCGCAGTAACGTCCAAGTTCGAGGTACCGCTTGTAAGCCTTGTCGTAGGCTGCCACCAATGCTTTGCGGGGGGTGTATGTCATGGCAAAGCCCGAGCTCATGGCTTGTTGGGCTTCTTCCACCTTGGTGTAGAGACCGGCAGCCGTGGCAGCGAACATGGCTGCCCCCAGTGCACAGGCCTGATCCGTACGGCAAACCTCAATGGGCATATTCAGCACATCGCTAAGTGTTTGCATTACGAACGGGGATTTCAAAGCAATCCCGCCTATACCTATTACGTTGTCTATCCGCACTCCCTGGCTCCTGAAACGTTCTACAATAGCCCTGGAACCGAATGCAGTAGCTTCCACCAATGCCTTAAAGATGTGAGGGGCAGAAGTGCCGAGTGTAATGCCGGCAATGGCGCCTTTGAGCAGTTGGTTGGCATCGGGGGTGCGGCGGCCGTTCATCCAGTCGGTGGCAATGAGGGTACTTTCTTCCAGAGGGATTTTTTCAGCTTCGGCAGTAAGCGCAGGGATGATCTTTTCCGAAAGAGCATCTGCCAGGTTTTCATCCGGCAGCAGTTCTTTGAGGGGGAACTCGAGAACCCTTCTGAACCAGGCGTAAACGTCCCCGAAACCCGATTGTCCTGCCTCCAGGCCGATCATTCCCGGAATAACTGACCCGTCCACCTGGCCGCAGATACCGCGGATAAGGTTAGATCCGATATCCTCATAGGAGGCGACCATAATGTCGCATGTGGATGTACCTATGACCCTTACAAACGTGTGCGGTGTAATGCCTGCTCCTACGGCACCCATATGGCAGTCAAAGGCACCTCCTGCAACCATCACGTTGGTAGTAAGGCCCAGGCGATCGGCCCACTCGGGTGTCAGAGTACCTACCGGTTTATCGGCTGTAAAGGTGTCTTCATAAAGCCGGTCCCGGAACCCGGCCAGCAACGGATCAAGTGCCACCAGAAAATCTTCTTCGGGCAAGCCTCCCCAGCCGGGATGCCACATGGCTTTGTGCCCCTGTGCACAGCGGCTTCTGACTATATCTGATGATTTTTTTACCCCGGTGAGCAATGCCGGCATCCATTCGCAGTGCTCTACAATGGAGTAGGCCTTTTCTCTTATGGCCTTGTCTTCCCGGAGAACGTGCAACGCCTTGGCCCAGAACCACTCGGAAGAATAAATGCCTCCTTCGTAGGCAGTGTAGTTGATCTTCCATGTACTGCACAGTCGGTTGATCTCCTCCGCCTCGGCAATGGCCGTGTGGTCTTTCCAAAGCACGAACATGGCGTTGGGATTACCTGCAAATTCGGGCAGGAGGGCCAGCGGAGTGCCTTTCTTATCGGTAAAAACTGGCGTACTTCCCGTAGTATCAAAGGCTATTCCGACAACATTGGCGGCTGTTCCGTCGGGAGCCTGCGAGAGGGCTTCCCTGACCGATGATTCAAGCACTTCAATATAATCCAGGGGATGTTGACGATACATGTTTGCTGCGGGTTGGCAATATTTTCCCTCCATCCAGCGGGGATAATATTTAACAGATGTAGCCACTGTTTCACCCGTACGGGCATTCACAATTACCGCACGGGCGGAATCGGTCCCGTAATCCAGTCCTATGACAAATTTATCCATACTAAGAAAGCGCTTTATTCAACATGTAATAGATCTCGTTAAGCTGCAGGTCTTTCTTAAACGAATTTACGGTGGTGTTTTCATCAATTACAACCAGTTCTATGCCTGCCATTTCAGCGTAATCCTGCATGTATTCAACGGTCAGGTCGTAAGAAAAAGCGGTATGATGGGTTCCCCCGGCAAGGATCCAGCAGCTTGTCCCCACTTCAAAATCTGGACGGGGTATCCATAGAGAGGAGGCTACCGGCAATTTGGGCAGCGATTTGGATTTAATGCAATCCACTTTGTTCACAATCAGGCGGAAACGGTTTCCCATATCAATAATGGTGGATGCAATTCCTTCCCCGTCTTTGGATGTGAATACCAGCCGGGCAGGGTCGTTCTTGCCGCCTATACCCAGCGGATGTACCTCCAGGCGAGGTTTTTTCTCTGCAAGCAAAGGAGAAACTTCCAGCATGTGAGCTTGAAGGATAGCACTCTTTTTACCGTCAAAATGAATAGTATAGTCTTCCATGAACGAACAGCCTTTAGGCATCCCCTGGCTCATGAACCAAACGGTGCGTGTGAGGGCGGCTGTTTTCCAGTCACCTTCGGCCCCAAAACCGTATCCTTCAGCCATCAGACGCTGACAGGCAAGTCCCGGTAGCTGATCCAGACCGGCCAGATCGTCAAAATTGGTGGTGAAAGCCTTGGCTCCTTTTTCTTCCAGGAACCGGCGCAGGGCAATTTCTTCACGGGCTGCCCGGAGTACCTGATCACGGTCTTTTCCACCTTCTTTGCAGTTATCGGCTACCAGGTATTGGGCTTCGTATTCGGCTACCAATGCAGCCACTTCTTCATCTGTAACCTGAGATTGGACGGCTACCAGTTCGGCTATGGGACAATAATCCACATGATACCCCAGTCGCATTTCAGCTTCCACTTTGTCTCCGTCGGTTACGGCCACATTATTCATCTGGTCCCCAAAGCGGATGATTCTCATATCGTGTGCATCGGCCCAGGCGGCTGCAACGCGCATCCATACTGCGATCTGTGCCTGAGCCTTTTTATCCTGCCAGTGGCCTGCTACCACTTTCCGGTTTTTACGCATTCGGGTAACCATATGTCCGAATTCCCGGTCTCCGTGAGCACTTTGGTTCAGGTTCATAAAGTCCATATCTATCTTATCCCAGGGAATTTCTTTATTAAACTGCGTATGAAAATGAAGCAAAGGTTTTCTGAGTGCCTGCAACCCGTGGATCCACATTTTTGCAGGAGAGAAAGTATGCATCCAGGTTATTATTCCTATGCATTTTTCGCAATTATTGGCTTCTTTAAAAGTGGCCGTAACCTCTTTCTCTGAATTTACCGTTCCTTTATAAACGACTTTCACGGGAAGGTTTCCCGATTCGTTCAGTCCTTGTACCATTTGGTTGGAATGAGCATCCACGGCAATGACCGCATCTCCTCCATACAGAAGCTGGGCTCCTGTTACAAACCATACTTCAAAATTTTCGAATGCCATAATTATATTTTTTTAGATTTAGATTTTTACAAAGGAAACAAAAATGGTTATGTAGGGTATGAAATAAGAATTCATTTTTATACAAAAATAGTCCATTAGGAAGCTAAAAAAATATATTTTAATCATATTTGAATGATAAATAATAAATAAAAACGTATCAAATATGATGAAGTTTTTAACTGTCACTTTACTCTCTTTATTGATTCATGGCTATCCAATTGATCCCGTGTCGTTTACATCGGTAAAAGTTATGGATGCTTTCTGGGGACAACGTCTGAAAGCCAGCCGAGAGGTTACCGTACCCCTGGCTTTTAGTAAATGCGAAGAAACCGGACGTTATGATAATTTTGTGAAAGCTGCCCGTCCCGGTCCGGAAAACGAAGTTAAAGGTTATTCGTTTGATGATACCGATGTTTACAAAACAATAGAAGGGGCCAGTTATTTGTTACAGACTTATCCGGATAAGAATCTGGAAGCATACATAGACAGCATATTGGTACTTGTGGCTGCCGCCCAGGAGCCCGACGGGTACCTTTACACGGCCCGGACCATGAATCCCGAAAATCCTCATGAATGGGCAGGGAACAAGAGATGGGAAAAAGTAGAAGAACTGAGCCATGAATTTTACAACCTGGGACATATGGTGGAAGGAGCCATAGCCCATTACCAGGCTACCGGTAAAAAAACTTTCCTGGATATTGCCATTCGCTATGCAGATTGTGTTTGCCGGGAAATCGGAGAGGGCCCGGAACAGGTTGTCGCTGTTCCCGGACACCAGATTGCCGAGATGGCACTTGCCAAACTTTACCTGGTTACAGGAGATGAAAAATACCTGGATCAGGCGAAATTTTTTCTGGATAAACGCGGATACACTTCCCGCAAAGACCTTTACAGTCAGGCCCATTTGCCCGTTGTTGAACAGGAAGAAGCAGTAGGTCATGCGGTACGTGCTGCATACATGTATTCCGGTATGGCAGATGTAGCAGCCCTTACGGGAGACAAGTCCTATATTGATGCCATTGACCGGATATGGGAAAATATCGTAACAAAAAAATATTACATAACCGGTGGAATAGGGGCAACCAATCACGGAGAAGCTTTCGGAAAAAATTACGAGTTGCCCAATATGACTGCTTATTGCGAAACCTGTGCGGCTATTGGAAATGTATATGTGAATTACCGCCTATTCCTGTTGCACGGCCAATCCAAATATTACGACGTTTTGGAACGGACTTTATACAACGGATTAATTTCCGGCGTTTCTCTTGACGGGGGTGCTTTCTTTTATCCCAACCCGTTGGAATCTGCCGGGCAACATCAACGTCAGCCCTGGTTCGGCTGTGCCTGCTGTCCATCAAATATAAGCCGTTTCATACCATCTCTTCCCGGATATATTTATGCCGTAAAAGATAACAGTCTTTACGTGAACCTTTTCATGTCCAACACAGTGATAAGCCGTATTGAAGGTAAAGAAATGATCCTGAGTCAGCAGACGAATTACCCATGGGAGGGAGGTGTCAGGATAACGATTGACAAAGCTACCGGTAAAAATGTCATTTTTAGGATACGAATTCCCGGATGGGTACAAAATCAGCCGGTTCCGGGAGATCTTTATTCGTATGCAGATAACTTAAAACCTTCTTATAGTATTAAGGTCAACGGCGCTGAAGTTACCGGAGCCCTGATTGAGGGATATTTTTGTATAGACAGGAAATGGAAAAAAGGTGATTGTGTTGAAGTACATTTTGATATGGAAGTGCGGACTGTGAAAGCCAACGAAAATGTAGAGGCGGACAGAGGCCGGGTGGCTGTGGAAAGAGGACCCCTGGTCTACTGTGCAGAATGGCCCGATAATGAATTTGATTTGCGTAGCGTACTTGTAAACCGCACCCCGGAATTCAAGGTTATTTCCGCTCCGGATTTGCTTAATGGGATCAACATGTTGGAGACCCCGGCACAAGAACTCACCTACAACCATGATGGTCGTCTGGTAACCAGAGATGTTGTCCTTTCACTTATTCCCTATTATGCATGGGCACATAGGGGAAAGGGATCCATGATGGTATGGCTGCCGTGGAATGTCAGTGCTGCACAACCCGTTATACCATCCTTGTAGTAATATGTTATATTCCAAGATGAAACATAAAATATTTATTATCAGCTCCATTTTGCTCCTTAGCAGTTTCGTTTCTTTTGCACAGGGAACGGTGGAAGATTATAAAAGAGCCTATGCGGTTGCCAAAACATTCAGTAGTGAAAACGTTTATTATTCTAATGTAAGGCCTGTCTGGATAAAAAAATCAGATTTATTTTGGTATGTTCGTAATACACCTCAAGGGCGAGTTTATATGGTGATTGATGCCAATAAAAAAACAAAGGTTCCTCTGTTTGATCATGAAGATCTGGCAGCTTCTCTTACCAAAGCATCCGGGAAGGAAGTACTTGCCAACGCTATGATATTGGAGAGATTACAGGTGAATCCTACTGCGGATACACTGAGATTCAATTTTGGCCGTCAAAAATGGGTATATCTGCTCAAGAAGAACCAACTGGTTGACGATGGCAAAATTTCCACTCCGCCCAGGGTTCCTCACTGGACAGTGGTGGATGAAGAAAAGGACGGAGATCCGGTGATTTCACCAAACGGAAAATTCTCCGCTTTTGTTAAAGACAATAACATTTTTATAAAAGAAATTGCAACCGGTCAGGAAAAACAGGTTAGTACTGACGGAACGGCCGGTAACTATTATTCATCTTACATAACCTGGGCTCCCGACTCAAAAAAACTGGCTGCCAATAAAATCAGACCGGTAGAGAAACGATTCATTTATTACGTGGAATCTTCTCCTGAAAGCCAGTTGCAACCCATACTACACGAATTGGAATATGCGAAACCGGGAGACGAATTGCGGTTTAAGGTCCCGTGTGTGTTCAATATAGAGAACGGAACTTCTTATGCGGTTCCTGCACAATCCATTTCACCTCAATATGAAATTGGGAACCTTGAATGGAACAAAACGGGGACTGCCGTTCTTTTTGACTTTAATCAAAGAGGACACCAACGATATTGTATATATGAATTATCTGCCGAAACTGGAAAGTTGCGTCATATAATTGAGGAAACCAGTAAGACTTTTGTTAATTATACGCGTTATTTCAGACAAAATCTAAAGAACGGGAACGAGATCATCTGGATGAGTGAAAGAGACAACTGGAATCATCTGTACCTGTACGATGTACAAACGGCCTCGGTAAAAAACCAGATTACCAAAGGAGAATGGTATGTGAGAAATGTGATTCACGTGGATGAAGACTCCCGCACTATCTGGTTCACTGCCAACGGGATGGTGCCGGATGAGGATCCGTATCTAGTCAGGTATTACCGAATTGATTTTGACGGAAAAAATTTGATCTGCCTTACTCCCGAAGAAGGGAATCACCAAGCCTGGTTTTCTGAAGGCATGAAATTCCTGGTTGATGTTTACTCGATGGTTGATAAAGCACCTGTGGCTGTATTGAGGAATGCCTCCGATGGCCGTATTATTATGGAGCTGGAAAAAGCCGATATATCCCGGTTACTTGAAAACGGATGGAAGGCACCCGAAGTCTTCACAGCCAAAGGACGCGATGGCACAACCGATATCTGGGGCATTATTATTCGCCCGGTTAATTTTGATCCTTCCCGCAAATACCCGGTTATTGAATATATTTATTCCGGTCCCGGCAGCCATTATGTTCCAAAGAGTTTTATTTCTTACAACCGGAACATGACATCTTTAGCCGAGCTGGGATTTATTGTTGTACAAATTGACGGAATGGGAACTTCGTTCCGTTCCAAAGCTTTTGAAGAAGTATGTTTCAGGAACCTGGCCGATTCGGGATTCCCGGACAGAAAACTCTGGATCAAAGCAGTTGCGGAAAAATACCCCTATATGGATATCGATCGGGTAGGGATATTCGGGGCTTCTGCTGGAGGGCAGGAATCTACTACTGCCGTGCTGCTTCACCCGGAATTTTATAAAGCAGCTTACTCATCCTGCGGATGCCACGACAACCGCATGGATAAGATTTGGTGGAACGAACAGTGGCTTGGTTATCCCGTTGGAGAACAGTATGTTGCAGGTTCAAATGTTGAAAACGCTCATTTACTGGAACGTCCGTTAATGCTTGTGGTGGGTGAGATGGATGATAACGTAGATCCGGCTTCTACTATGCAGGTAGTAGATGCCCTGATTAAAGCCAATAAAGATTTTGAACTGGTTGTGTTGCCCGGGGTTCGTCATACTATGGGCGAATCTTACGGGGAACATAAAAGATATGACTTCTTTGTACGTCATCTGTTACATGTAGACCCTCCCAAATGGCAGGAATTGGAATAATTATTATGAAAAAAATATTATTTCTGTTATTGTTCTTAGTTTCTCTGTATGCTTGTGAGAAATCCGGTGGATCTTCAAAAATCATTAACACAGATTTCCAACATTACATTCTTGAAGGTTACGATATTACTTCTATAGCATTTGACAACCAGGGAAATGCATGGATGGGTACTTTTAATGCTTTTTCGCCCGGAGCGGTTAACAAACCCGAATTAATTAAACATAACATAGAATTAAATAGTACCGTTATTTATAATGCTTTCAATTCATTGATTAAAGATTCAATTTTTATTTGGGATATTGCAGTTGATAATAAAAACAACGTTTGGATTGGCTGTGATGGGTTGATAAAATTTGATGGCATTGACTTTACAAAATATTGTCCCGGGAATACAATTATTCCGGAAGATTTTATTACTTCAATAGCCGTTGATTCTAAAGACAATATCTGGTTTTCCTCCAGCAGAGTTGCCAGTGGAGGTTTAGTAATGAATAATGGCACAAATTGGAATGTTTACACTCCACTGAATTCGGCCTTATCTATGAATGGAATATCAAGTATTGCTGTCGATCACAATGACAATATCTGGCTTGCGCAATTTGGACATTTTGGTGAGGCTTGTTTGGTTAAAATCAATGATAATAAATGGACTGAATATTTGAAAGAAGAATTAGCATCACCTCCGGCCCAATTGCGCAATATTGCAATAGATAGCAAGAACAGGGTTTGTGCAGTATTGGATTACACCTTAGATAATCCTGATTATTCAATTCAAAGAGATCAAATCATAATATTTGATGGTTTAGCTAGTAAACAATTAGAGAACCCCGGTTTTGACAGTATTAGTGGAATCATCGTTGACAATGATGATAATATCTGGTGTATTATTTTAAATAATAAGGAAGAATTTCGGGGTAGCAGCCTGGCGATCTATGATGGAAGTGATTGGTTAATTGATAGTTTGACATTTAGAAATACCAGGATCGAAACTATTGTACAGTCAAAAGATAATAATATATGGTTAGGTACAGCAAATGGCGTATATACAAACAAACACTAGTTCAATACATTTAATAAACCTATGAAAATTAAACTATTAAACAGATGCGTAGCTTTTATGTGCATTTTTCTGTTCTGCTCTTGCACACAGACTCCATCGTCAACGGTTTCGGGATTGTATCCCAACAACTTCAAAGCAGAAAAGGACGGACAAAAAACAGGTCTGTACATTTTAAAAAACGATAAGGGAATGGAAGTTTGTGTGACAAACTTCGGGGGACGCGTTGTCTCAATTATGGTTCCCGATAAAGAAGGTGTTTTGCGGGATGTAGTCCTTGGATTTGACAATGTTGCCGATTACATGGAAATTCCCTCGGATTTTGGTGCTTCCATTGGGAGGTTTGCCAACAGGATAGCCCAGGGACGTTTCACCCTGGACGGCATGGTCTACGAATTGCCAAAAAACAATTTCGGACATTGCCTGCATGGCGGTCCCAACGGATGGCAATATAAAATCTATGAAGTGGAAAATGTCACTGACAATTCCATTACACTTGTGATGCATTCCCCGGACAGGGACGAATCGTTTCCCGGCAACCTGACAGCTAAGGTTACTTATACGGTGAATGCAGACAATGCATTAGAGATTGCCTATGAAGCTACGACCGATAAACCAACGGTTATTAATATGACGAACCATTCCTATTTCAATTTGAGCGGTAATCCCGGGAATACAATCCTTGATCACATATTGTATGTTAATGCAGAATGCTTTACACCGGTTGGACGCACCCTCATTCCTACCGGAGAGATGATCCCCGTTGCAGATACTCCTATGGATTTTTCAGTACCGAAAGCCATTGGTGCAGATATAAACAATACAGAATACGAACAGATAAGATTCGGGAATGGGTACGATCACAACTGGGTGCTGGAAACAAAGGGCAATATGGAAGTTGTTGCCGCCACTTTGTATTCACCGGAAAGCGGGATTAAAATGGATGTCTTTACCGATGAACCCGGGATCCAGGTGTATTCAGGAAATTTCCTGAACGGGACAGTAAAAGGAAAAAACGGCATTACCTACCAGCAACGAGCTGCCGTATGTCTTGAAACACAGCATTATCCGGATTCGCCAAACCGTCCTGAATGGCCGACCGTTGTCTTGAGGCCCGGAGAAGAGTATTCAAGCCATTGCACTTATAAATTCAGTTCTGTAACCTTGTAATAATAATCTATATGCAACTGTTAGATTGGATTGTAATATTTATTTTCACATTGGTTTTGGCGGGGATTGTTGTATGGGTGGTGAAAAAGAAAGCTAAAGATTCTAAAGATTATTTCCTGGGAGGCCGCGATGTAACCTGGTTAGCCATAGGAGCTTCAATTTTTGCTTCAAATATTGGCTCTGAACACCTCATAGGTTTGGCCGGAGCCGGAGCTTCCAGTGGTATGGCCATGGCGCATTGGGAAATCCAGGGCTGGATCATCCTTTTGTTGGGATGGGTCTTCGTTCCGTTTTATTCACGAAGCATGGTTCTGACCATGCCGGAATTCCTGGAACGCCGTTACAACAAAGAATCCCGAACCATATTATCTGTGATTTCCATGGTTAGTTACGTACTTACCAAGGTAGCCGTGACTGTTTACGCCGGAGGACTTGTTTTCCAGCAGGTATTCGGCATAGAAGAACTCTGGGGTATTGACTTCTTCTGGATATCTGCCATAGGATTGGTGCTGATTACGGCTTTATACACGGTATTGGGAGGTATGAAATCGGTGTTATATACATCAGTCCTTCAAACACCGATCTTGCTTATAGGGTCACTGGTCATACTGGTCCTTGGATTAAGAGCAGTTGGTGGTTGGGAAGAAGTGTTAGCCGTCTGCGGCGCCACACCGGTCAATGAATACGGTGATACCATGGTCAATCTTATACGGAACAATAATGATCCCGATTTTCCCTGGCTGGGGGCCTTGATTGGTTCAGCCATAATCGGGTTCTGGTACTGGTGTACCGATCAATTTATTGTTCAGCGTGTATTGTCCGGACGCAATCAAAAAGAATCCCGGAGGGGAGCTATTTTCGGAGCCTATTTGAAATTGTTACCTGTTTTCCTGTTTTTGATTCCGGGGATGATCGCATTTGCCATGTCTCAAAAAGGGGTGACAATAAATGGTCAGGTGTTTGTTCTCGATACCGCAGATACTGCTTTCCCTCAATTGGTTGCGGCTTTGTTGCCGGCGGGTATAAAGGGTATGGTAGTATGTGGCATTTTAGCGGCCCTCATGAGTTCGCTGGCATCACTGTTCAATTCCTCGGCAATGCTTTTTACCATAGATTTTTACAAGCGTTTCAAACCCGAAACTCCGGAAAAGAAACTGGTCCGTATTGGTCAGATCGCTACCGTTGTAATTGTGATTCTGGGGATCCTGTGGATACCCGTAATGAGAAGCATTGGAGATGTCCTCTATACCTATCTGCAGGACGTTCAATCGGTTTTGGCTCCTGGTATAGCTGCCGCATTCCTTATGGGGATCATATGGAAACGCGCCAGTGCAAAAGGCGGCATGTGGGGATTGATCACAGGATTTGTAATAGGTCTTACCCGATTGGGAGCAAAAGTGTTTTATACCAGTGTAGAAACTGCAAATCATTCAGGACTTTTCTATAGTGTTTTCTATGAAACCAACTGGTTGTTCTTCTGTGGCTGGATGTTTCTTTTCTGTATTTTGGTCATAGTAGTAGTGAGTCTCTTTACAAAAGCACCGGAACCGGCCCTGATTCAGGGATTGGTATTCGGAACTGCAACAGATAAAGAAAAAGCCGAGACAAGAGCCAGCTGGAATGCCTGGGATATCATTAACACATTGATTATTCTTGGAATAACAGCTGCTTTCTATTGGTATTTTTGGTAATTTAGCAGCATGTTAGAATCATTAAAAGAACAAGTGTATAAGGCCAATCTCATGTTGGTGGAACATGATCTGGTAATCCTGACCTGGGGAAATGTTTCAGCCATTGACCGGAAATCGGGATTGGTTGTGATCAAACCTTCGGGGGTAAGTTACCGGGACATGACTGCCGCACAGATGGTGGTTGTGAATATGGAAGGAGAGGTAGTGGAGGGGGATCTGAGGCCATCCTCGGATACCCCCACCCACATAGCTCTATACCGCGCCTTTGAAGGTGTTGGCGGCATAGTCCACACGCATTCGGTGTATGCTACTTCCTGGGCTCAGGCCGGTGTTGACCTCCCCAATATAGGGACTACACACTCGGATTATTTTCACCAGGCCATTCCCTGTACAAATGATATGACACTTGAACAGATTACTGGAAATTATGAGTGGGAAACCGGGAACGTGATCATTGAACGTTTCAGGGAAATGGACCCTTTGCACACTCCTGCGGTGCTTGTTAAGTATCACGGACCGTTTACCTGGGGAACGGATCCGTTTAAAGCAGTGGAAAATGCTGTAGTACTGGAACAAGTGGCAAAAATGGCCGCATTGGCATTCTCTATAAATCCCTCACTGGAAATGAACCCTCATTTAATTGAAAAGCACTTTGAACGCAAACACGGACCGGGTGCTTACTACGGACAAAAATAATTTTGAATGACTAAGAAAGCATTTGTAGCGTCGGGAATTTTACTGCTCTTTTGTTCCATTTCAATAAATCATTTAAAAGCGGAACCGAAAACTTTCCGGTTTCGCCGTTTTACCGTTGAACAAGGCCTTGCCTCAAACACTGTAAGGAGTCTTTACCAGGATTCTCGTGGATTTATATGGTTTGGGACTGCTGAAGGCCTGAACTGTTTTGACGGACGAAGCATTACCCGTCACAGAATTGTATGTAAAGATGAAAATGAGTTCGAGACTGATTATGTGGGAGCGTTGTATGAAGATTCCAAAGGAATGTTATGGATAGGAACGGAAATTGGTATTTGTATTTACGATATCCGGAATAACCTTACAGTAAGACTGGAAGCACAAACAGAAGGAGGAGCGTTTATTAATTCTCTGGTAAGTAACATTGTGGAAGATAAAGACGGAAATCTGTGGATATCATCCCAGAACCAGGGTATATTCAGATACAATCCCGGAACAAAAGTACTTAAACTGTTTCAAATTGATGCATTTCAAAATTACATTCATACCATTTTAGTAGATTCTGAAAACAATATATGGTTATCCGGTGGGTTTGAACATGACCTTGCCAGGTTAGACAAAAAAAACGATGTGTTTGTGATTTTTAACCTGAAAAGCAAGGATAAAGAATGTGTGTCACGTATCCTTGATATCTACCAGGACGCTTCAGGTAATTTTTGGTGCGGTACCTGGGATTCCGGCTTACAAATCATGGATACTTATTCGGGAGAAGTGAGACCGGTCCGGATAAATCCCGACGGTAGTCACCTGATGCATATCCACAGCATTATGGAAATTGCACCAAACCAATTATTGATTGGTTCAGATGATGGGCTAACTTGGTATAATTCGGCTACCGGGGAGTACTCACATCATCTGCCCAGCGAGAAAGATCCTGCATCAATATCCAATAAATTTGTATATCCCATTCTGCCAGATAAGGAAGGAGGTATATGGATAGGGACTTATTACGGTGGAGTAAATTATATTTCCCCAAACAACGGACAGTTTGAAGGGACCTCCTGTGCAGAGTACACCCATTCCACAAGTGGTAATATTATAAGTCGTTTCTGTGAAGATTCCCTGGGTAACATCTGGATTGCTTCTGATGACGGGGGGCTTGTGTTTTTTTCCCCACATAACGGTCAAACCAGGCACTACATGCCACAACCCGGTAAAAACAGTCTCTCATACCACAACGTACATGCATTGTGTTTTGATGACGATGAACATCTGTGGATAGGTACGTATTCAAGAGGTCTGAATATCCTGAATATACGAACCGGCTTTTTCAAACATTATATGAGAAGCGATTCCAAAGATTCTTTGGATGATAATGGCGTTTATTCAATTTTCAAGGACAAAGACAACAACATGTGGGTTGGAACTATGACCGGATTGAATATATATGACCGCCGGGCAGATGGATTCAGACTGATTCGTGATTTAGGTGTGACAACTATTGATATAAAGCAGGATAAAGACGGTTTTATCTGGTTTGCCACTTTTGGAAAAGGACTTATTCGGTACAACCCAGATAACGGACTATGGAATACCTACCTGGTTAAACCGCCCAATACCAAAATAATGGGCAATCATGTTAACAGCATTTGCATTGATTCAGACAACCAAATGTGGGTGGGAACTGAAAGCGGCCTGTGCAAATACAACAAAGAGGCCGATTCACTTATGTTATATCAACTTGATATTCCAAGCAATAACGTTCAATGTGTTATAAGTGACAATCACCTTCTATGGCTTACCACGTCTAATGGGATGGCTTGTTATTCTCCCGAAACAGGCAATTTGAAATTGTTTACAACAATTGACGGACTTCAAAGCAATTCTTTTATGGTAAGCTCCGGACTGAAAGCTTCCAATGGAAAGATATATTTTGGATCCATCAACGGTTTTAATGCCTTTTATCCCTATAGGATCAAGCTCAACAATTATGTTCCGCCCGTTATGATTACGCGGTTGGATATTTCCAACAAAGAAGTACCTGTTTCAGAAGACGGGCCCTTGAAAGAGGCAGTTAGTTACTGTCCCGACATTGATCTTACGTATAGGGATGATGTAGTAACCATACATTATGCCGCTTTAAGCTACTGTTCCCCTGAACAAAATATGTATGCTTATAAACTTGAAGGATTTGACAGAGAATGGAATTATGTGGGGAAACAGAACCGTGTGACATACACCAGCCTGCCTGCCGGGGATTATGTTTTTCACATTAAGGGGTCAAATAATGACGGACTGTGGAATGAAACCGGAACTTCTATAAATATTACCATTCATCCCCCCTTGTACCTTACGCTCCCCTTTAAGATCTTGTATTATTTATTGGCATTGTTCACGATATTGGGAACAATCCGCTTCTTTGTGAAAAATGCAGAAAAGCGTCACAAGCAGAAGATACAGACTATCAACCAGGAAAAAGAAGTAGAGTTGCACAATGCAAAAATCAATTTCTTCACTAACATAGCACACGAGATAAGGACTCCTGTTTCACTTATTCTTGCTCCGTTAGAAAAAATCATGTCTTCAGGAGATCCTGTTCCCGAGCCAATTAGAGAAAACATTGATATTATTGACCGAAACAGCAAGCGATTGCTTTTCCTGGTTAACCACTTGTTGGATTTCAGAAAAATTGAACAAAACGGGGAAGAGAACATGTGTTTTACTTCGCGGAATATTTACAAATTGTTGATTGATGTCAAAGAACGTTTTGATCCTGCAATGATCCAGTCAGGAATTGATTTTATATTCAATTGTCCGGTAACTGATTTGACGGCTATGGTTCATTATGAATCCATCATCAAATTGGTAAGCAACTTATTGACAAACGCCAACAAGTTTGCCAAGAGCCGTGTGGAACTTTCCTGTGTTTTATTGTCCGAGGGCCATGATTTCCGGATTTGTGTATCCGATGACGGTTGTGGAATCAAAGAAGAAGAAAAAGAACTGATATTCAAGCCTTTCTATCAATCACAACAGCATATTGGAGGAACCGGGATAGGATTAAGCATTGTTCTTAAAATTGTTCAGTCGCATAAGGGGACTATAGATGTTATTTCTGAACCCGGCAATGGGAGCAAGTTCGTGGTTACGCTTCCCGTTAAGCAGAAAGAAACATTTACAGAGGGAATATCAGGAACAAAACAATCACAAGATGGGTTGCCACGGGATATTCTTTCAGGAGTATCCCTGCAGGATCCCGCAAAAAACAAACCCATGATGTTGATTGTGGAAGATAACGAACAAATGCTGGATTTTTTAGCTGACAGTTTCTCTGATGAATATCGAATTCTTAAGGCAAATGACGGTCAGCAAGCTTTGCATTTGTTAAAAGACCACTCGGTTTCTATAGTAATCAGTGACTGGATGATGCCTAACATGGATGGCGAAGAGTTATGTAAGAAGTTAAGGAACAATACACATACCAGTCATATTCCTTTTATTCTCCTGACTGCTAAAACAGGAGATGAGGCCCGGGTAGACAGCATGAACTGCGGAGCGGATGCACATATTGAAAAACCTTTTTCCGTCCGTTACCTGAAGGCTTGTATCAGGAACCTGAGGGAACTCAGGAATATGCTCATGGAAAAATACTCCAAAATGCCTCTTGTGCCAATAAGTTCAATAGCAAACAATTCCAATGAAGAGCATTTCCTGAATCGTATGAATGGAATAATTGAGCAGAATTTTTCCAATCCGGAACTTTCTGTTGATTTCCTGGCCCGGGAGCTCTGTGTAAGTCGTTCCGGATTATTTGCCAAGATAAAGAGCCTTACAGAAGCCACTCCAAATGAACTTATTCAAATAGTACGCCTTAAAAAAGCGGCGGTTTTGCTGTTGGAAAATAAATACACAGTAAGTGAGATCTGCTATATGGTAGGATTCAACAATCCTTCCTATTTTGCCAAATGTTTTCAGAAGCAATTTGGGATAAATCCGGGTGAATTTGCCCGCTCACAGAAATAACCACCCTTCTTATCGTTAAATAAATCAAACCTCTGCTGGCAGAAAAACATCACAATAATCCAGAACAATCATAAAATAGTCCAGTTGTGTACTATCTTTTTATTGTTATGGATTATTGTTCGATGGTTGTTTTTTATTTCCAGTAACCTTTGTATATACCATTATAAATATATCCATAAACGATGAAAAAACTATCATTCCGAAAGAAAATTATGTATATGACAGGAGGAATTGTAATCTTGTGTGCCGGTTGCAGTACTTCAGATCCTTCTGATAGTAAAATTCAGGAAGTCCCTTTTACAAAAATTCATTTTGATGATATTTTCTGGGCTCCCAGAATAGAAGTGAACAGAACAGTTTCCATTCCGTCTGCTTTTTACCAATGTGAAATAAACGGACGTTTTGACAATTTTGCCATTGCCGGCGGTTTAATAAAAGGGGAACACAGGGGTGATTTTTCTTTTGATGATACAGACCCGTACAAAGTTATTGAAGGGGCGTCATACTCACTTGCTGCCAAATACGATCCAAAACTTGACCATTATCTTGACAGTGTGATAAATATTATCGCCGCTGCACAGGAACCTGACGGGTACCTTACTACTTGCGTAACAAATAAGGTGGAAAGGTTGTCGGGGTGGTGGGGATCTTCACGCTGGGAGAAAATAAACAGTCATGAATTGTACAACAGCGGACACATGTATGAATCGGCTGTGGCTCACTACCTGGCAACAGGAAAAAGAAATTTTTTGGACGTAGCCATAAAAAATGCAGATCTGATTTGTGAAGTGTTTGGACCCAACGAAGGCCAGAAACATGTTCCTTCCGGACATCCCATTGTAGAAATGGCATTGGCAAAACTCTATAAAGTTACGGGAGAGGAAAAATACCTGGACCTGGCCAAATACTTCATCCAAGAGACCGGGCGTGGAACCGATGGACATAAACTCAATCCCTACAGCCAGGATCATATGCCCATTCTTCAACAGGAAGAAATCGTCGGACATGCTGTTCGGGCAGGGTACCTGTATTCTGGAGTTGCTGATGTTGCTTCTCTTACAAACGATCAGGAGTATTTCAATGCTTTGTGCCGTATATGGGATAATATGGCAGGAAAAAAGCTCTACATAACAGGTGGAATAGGATCCCGTTCACAGGGAGAAGGATTTGGTCCCAATTACGAATTGCATAATCACAATGCTTACTGTGAAACGTGTGCTTCCATTGCCAATGTTTACTGGAACTACAGGATGTTCCTGGCAACCGGTGATGCAAAGTATATGGATGTACTGGAACGTGCTTTATATAATGGTGTGATATCGGGAGTTTCTCTTGAAGGAGATGAGTTCTTCTATGATAATCCGCTTGAATCAATGGGCCAGCATTTGCGTCAGCCTTGGTTCGGATGTGCATGTTGTCCGGGTAATGTCACCCGCTTTATGGCTTCTGTCCCAGGTTATATGTATGCTGTACAAGGCAAGGATATTTTTGTAAACCTTTATATTCAGGGAACTGCAAGCGTGGAGACATCGGATGGCGAAGTTTGTTTGGAACAAGTAACTAAGCATCCATGGGAAGGTAATGTTAAACTGACTGTCAATCCTGAAGTTGATAAAGAATTTACACTTAAACTCCGTATCCCGGGTTGGGCACAGGATGCCCCGGTTCCTACAGATCTGTATTCTTATGTAAACGGGAAAGGAAAATATACAATCACCGTCAATGGAAAAAAAGTTTCACCGAAGCTGCATAAAGGCTATGTACACATAGAAAGGACATGGTCAAAAGGCGATGTGGTTGAAATTGATTTTCCTATGGAAGTGCGTCAGATTAAGGCCCATGAGGCGGTAGTGGATGATAGGGGAAAACTGGCAATACAACGCGGGCCCATTGTATATTGTATAGAAGGAAAAGATCAGCATGACGGCACCGTGTTCAACAAATATATACCTGAAAATACTTCTTTTGAAACTCATTATGACAGTGAACTGCTGAATGGAGTTACTGTACTTACCGGAACAGCCATTCAGGTGGAAAGAAACGGGGTGGAAGAACAAGTGTATTTTACTGCAATTCCTTATTCAACGTGGAATAACCGTGGTGCTGACGAAATGGCTGTCTGGATTCCTAAAGCAGCCGAATATGCCCGTATTACTCCGGAACCTACTATAGCATCCCGTGCTCGTCCGGCTGCCATCAGACACAGGCGTCACCCGGATGCCTCTGGCATTGAGACAGGAGCCCTGGAAGAACTCAGAGGCTGGTCGTTTGGGTTCAACGATCAATGGGATCCCATGAACTCGGCAGACCGTTCCAAACCTTATCTCTACTGGTGGTTGCGCTACGGAAGTGAGGAAACAGTAGGATATGTGTTTGAAAAGCCTGAATACGTAGGAAGCGTGGAAGTTTACTGGCTGGATTTTGACCATTACGACGGCAATTTCCGTGTACCGGAAAGTTGGAAATTATATTATGAAAAAGATAACAAATGGTTCCAGGTTGAAGCCACAACGGAATATACAGTTCATAAGGACTGTTACAACAGGCTTGAATTTCAACCAGTTACCACTCGTGCGTTAAAACTGACCGCCAAATTGCAGGAAGGTGAATCCGGCGGGATAATAGAATGGAAAGTCAACGAACCCAACCTATAATTTAAATCTAATAAAAACCAGAAAATGAATGTAAAAACTATTCTCAATCAGGTGACTATTAATAAAGTCATACTGAGAGCGGTTGTATCAGTTCTTTTGATTGCATGGATTGGCATTTCATCGGCAGAACTTTATGCTGCTGATGCTCCGCAATCTTTTAGAGTTTCCGGTCTTGTTACAGACACAAACGGAGAACCGATCATCGCTGCCAACATTTTTGAACCTGGTACGCATAATGCTACCGTTACAGATGAAGACGGAAAATACGTTATTACCGTCTCGGGGGCTCAGGCCACGATCTCCATTTCTTACATTGGTTATTCAACACAAATGGTAGATGTTTCAGGCAGGGGCTATATTGAAACAGTTCTTACAGAAGACCAGCAGTACCTGGATGAGCTGGTTGTGATTGGTTACGGGTCTCAGAAAAAGAGCGATGTAACCAGTTCTGTAGCCAGTGTTAAATCAGAATCGTTCAACAAGGGGGCAATCCTGGATGCCGGTCAGTTGGTGCAGGGGAAGGTGGCAGGTCTGCAAATCTCCTTACCCAGCGGAGATCCCACGGCAAGTACTGCAGTTATGCTTCGTGGTACTTCATCTCTTTTAGGATCTTCCACACCCCTTATACTTGTTGATGGTGTTCCGGGATCGTTTGCTACAGTAGCTCCGGAAGACATCGAAAGCATTGATGTATTGAAAGACGGTTCCGCAACAGCAATTTACGGCACACGCGGTACTAACGGAGTGATCATCATCACTACCAAAACCAGCCGTCGGGATATGCCCACGACCATTGAATATAATGGATATGTTTCCGTCTCTCACCAGCTTAAAAAAGCCGATTTCATGAGTGCAGAAGATCTTCGTTCGCGCTGGGCCGAAGGATGGTCTTTTACCGGTGCCAACATTGAGGATTTTGGCGCTACAGTAGACTGGCTTGACGAAATTAGCAGAACCGGTATTTCCAACGTACATAATATCACTCTGCGAGGGGGTTCAAGTCAGACCAGTGTCCTGACAAACGTAGCCTACGAAGACCGTGAAGGGACCTTCAAGGCATCCGGAGCAACGAACCTGCGCGGACGTATGGAGATCTCTCATAGAATGTTTGACAACAAGCTGATTACCAATGTGTCGTTTATTGCCAACGAGCGGAGAACCACTCCTTCATTCAATACGAACGTTTACCGTTATGCCTGCATTCAAAATCCCACACAACCTGTATACAATGAGGATGGTTCCTATGTAGAGCGTCCTGTATATTTTTACGATAATCCGGTTTCTCTGATCAATGAAACCATTGGAGAAGGACGTTCACGCAACCTGCGTTTTACCGGTAGTGTGGAATTCCGTCCCGTAGAAAGTTTTGCCGTAAAAGCCATGTATACCCGTAAGGGACAAAACTACCTGAGCGGTTATTACAACACCAAGAAGCATCCTAACACCACCGAATACGGCTACAACGGGTATGCTTCCCGTTATACTTCGGATTACATCAACAACCTGGCCGAGATAACGGCAGAATGGAATGAAAATTTTGGGAAACATTATGTGACAGCTATTGTGGGATATAACTACGAAGATAACACGTCTCAGAATTACGGGGTGTCCAACAGAAATTTCCCGACAGACGCCTATACCTACAACAATCTTGAAACCGGGATGGGTTTGACAGATGGAAACGCTACCATGTACTCCTATAAAGAATCCGATAAATTGATTGGAGTTTTTGCGCGCGCCACATACAATTACGACGACCGTTACCTGTTAATGGTTTCCGCTCGTCGTGAAGGTTCCTCAAAATTTGGGGCCAATCATAAATGGGGAACATTTCCGGGTGTATCACTTGGATGGAGGCTCAATAATGAATCATTCATGAAAAACTTAACCTGGTTGGATAACTTGAAAATTCGCGCAGGTTACGGGGTGACCGGCATCAATGTAGGTTCTCCGTATCTTTCTCTTTCATCACTTTCATATTCAGGTTACTTCCTGTATAATAACGAATGGATCAGTACACTGACTCCGGTACGTAATCCTAATCCCGATTTACGTTGGGAAAAGAAACTAGAGTATAACCTTGGTTTGGACTTTGACTTGTTCAACGGACGTCTGGGCGGTGCCATAGATGTATACCGGAGAGATACCAAAGACGGGCTGTGGGATTATTCTGTACCCGTACCTCCGTACCTCTATGGATACATTACAGCTAATGTGGCACAGATTCGCAATACCGGTCTTGAAGTAATGCTTAATGCAATTCCTGTAAGAACCAATAACATGGAATGGAGTACCAACCTTTCCTATTCTACCAATAAAAACGTGGTGGTATCCATCTCCAACGATCAGTTCTCTATGACAACCGACTGGTTTACTTCCGGACATACCGGAGAACCTATTCAAACCACTACACACAGGGTGAAAGTGGGTGATCCTATTGGAAATTTCTACGGACTGAAATCTGTTGGTCTTAATGCAGATGGTAAATGGGTGGTAGAGCGTTTAGAGAAGGATGACGAAGGCAACGTAACCAATGTTTACTACGACATAGCCGAAGATGCCGGTGATGAAGACTGGCAGGTCCTGGGTAACGGGGTTCCCAAACATTATCTGAACTGGAATAACTATTTCAGATACAAAAACCTGGACGTATCAGTCACTATGAGAGGTGCTTTCGGATTCCAGATCCTGAATTACCAGGAAATGTACTATGCCAACCCAACCATTCAGTACAATGTTTTGAATAGTGCTTTTGACAAACATCCGGTAGTGGATATGGCAACCGGACAACCTACGGGACAGGAAGTATGTATTAACGATTATCAACGTTATGTCAGCAAGTATATAGAGGATGGCGATTATTGGAAGATAGATAACCTTACTATAGGGTATACCTTCAATACATCTAAGATCAAACATATCCGTAATATACGTTTATACGGCTCCTGTTCCAACTTATTTACGTTTACCAACTATACCGGGCTGGACCCTGAAGTAAGAATGACAGGGCTGGATGCCGGTACAGACAGCAGGGACAAGTATCCTACTATACGTTCCTATACTTTCGGTCTTAATATTACATTCTAACAAGCGTAAAGATTATGAAAAAAATAAAAATAGGAATCCTTGCCCTTGTTCTGGCAGGAACCACATTCAGTATTCAAAGCTGCTTCAATCTGGATGAGGAAGTGTTCTCCGAGGTTACGGAAGCCTCTTTTATCCCCACAGATAAAGACGTAGCAGCTCTTATGGCCAGTGCTTACTCACCGCTTACATACATTCTCAACTGGCAGGGTTATTTTGATATACAGGAAGAACCCGGTGATAACATTATTACTCCTACACGCCCCAACGGATGGGACGACGGTGGAACTTACCGCCGGATGCATCAGCACCAGTGGACCGATCAGCAATGGCAACCCTGGAACACTTATCTTACTGCTTACGAGGGGATTAATAATGCCAATCGCGTTCTGGATCAGGTCAAAGACGGATCCTTACCTGTTGGCGATCTATATGATGCAACCGTGGCTGAATTACGTGCCATACGTGCTTTCTGGTATGCCATGTTGCTCGACACCCATGGGAATGTACCCATTGTTACCGCTTTTACAGACGAAATTCCTACCCAGTCTACCCGTCAGCAGGTATATGACTTTGTTACTACCGAGTTGGAAGAAATCATAAACGATTTGAGCGAATTGACCGACGCAACCACATACGGTCGTGTGAACAAATGGACTGCATATATGACCCTGGCCCGTGTTTATCTGAATGCCGAAGTTTACACAGGCACCCCTCAATGGGAAAAGGCCCTTGCTTGTTGCAACGCCATCATCAATTCAGGCAAGTTTTCACTTTCTGCTGATTTTTCGGACAACTTTAAAAAAGATCTGGATTATACGAACAGCGAAGTGATTTTTGCCGTTCCTTTTGACAATATCCTGGCCGGCAGCTCACAGCATATGAAATGGTATCCTCCCGTTTCACGGTTTGTTTTCCAGTCAAAATTCCAGTGCTGGGGAGGATCATGTGCCAATCCACAGTTTATCAACGCCTATCAGCCCGGTGACAAACGCCTTGAAAAAACCTGGCTAATGGGACCTCAATACGATCCTGCCGGAAATCTTATCTGGACTTGCAGAAACTACCTGCCTTCACTTACCTGTAACAAGGACGGTGTAAATTATGCCAGTATAGATTATGGTTACCGTGTATTCAAATGGGAATTCGACAACGTAACATCCTATTATTGGGGCAACGACTTCGCTTTTTATCGTTATGCTGAAACACTGCTTACGAAGGCGGAATGCATGCTTCGTTTGAACCGAAACGGGGCCGAAGCTGCCGAGATTGTATCTCAGGTACGTGCCCGAGTTTTTGACAACCCGGCAGATGCCAATGTTACTGAAGCTGATCTCAGGGCCGATTCCAAAATAAAATACGGCACATTGGATTGGGATAACAATATTGCCAATCCGGGAGATCAAACACCCGTGGAACTGGGCGGTCTGTACGATGAACTCGGATGGGAATTTGCCTGTGAGGCACAACGGCGTACGCAAATGATTCGTTTTGGAACTTTCAGTACAAAGAATTGGTTCAATCATACGGCAGTGACCGATGGTCATACTCAGATATTCCCTATACCGCTGGAAGAGATCCAGGCTAACGCTAACCTTAAGCAAAATCCCGGTTACTAGATATGTTAGGTTTGTAATGAGGTGAAATTGCTCCGTGAAAACGGGGCAATTTCTTCTATTAAAATTGGTTTGAAATGAAAATACAGAAATTTATTATTATACTGCTAACCACAACCTGTGCAATTTCTTTTGTGAATGATGCCACAGCCCAGACTATTACAAGACCGCCTGCAGAATTGAATCTGCATCCGTTTTATAAAAAGTACATCAATGTAAACGGCATCCATCTTATTTCTTCTCACCGGGTTCCGGATTCGGCCCTGGTAGCTGCTTATAAAACACTCGATGCACTAACCGGATTCCTGCCTGAAGAAGTGCTTATAGCCATGACCGATCTTAACACCCGTGTAGGAGTGATGGCACGTTACGAAGGTACAACCGATATTCCCGAACATGCTTCCCTGGCAAACGATACCACATTAAACTGGGATGTCCGTGCAAGGGGGCTCGGAGGAGATCGTGATTTGCCCATGTCTACTTGTGCAGAGGAAAATATTCTGGCATACCAGATAGATAAGTACCATGCCGAGGATATCATGATACATGAATTTGCACATTCCATTCACCTGATTGCCCTGATTCATGTTTATCCGGATTTCAACAGTCGTCTGCGGAAATCATTGGATGCGGCCCTGGAGGAAGGGAAATGGGAAAATACGTATGCAGCCACAAACATTGCAGAATATTGGGCAGAAGGTGTTCAGACCTGGTTCAATGTCAATGCCGAAGTACCTTTCCCGGACGGCAAACACAACCAGATAAACACACGGGAAGAATTGCGTATTTACGACAAAAGCTTGTATGACATTTTAAGTGAATTTTTTCCGGAAACGGAAGAAAGCATTTCCCGTCACAAATACGTAAACAATTATACAGTGACGTCAAAATAATTTAAAAATAAGCTATTCCGTCACCTCCTGTCGTTGTCTTCCGGGATTTTTGATAAATTTAGCACTAAGAATAATCTATAAATGATAATTACAGTGCTTAGGAAAATTCCCCTATCATTTTTCATCTTGCTTATTTTTACTCTTAACCCGTTTGACGGATTATTGGCGCAAAAATTTCACAGCGACAATGGTGACGGCACGTACACCAATCCGCTGATCCCGGCTGATTTTCCGGATCCCGACGTCATATTGGTCGGGGATACTTATTACATGGTTTCAACCACTATGTTTATATTTCCGGGAGTGACCGTGTTGAAATCTTACGACCTTGTTAACTGGGAATACTGCAGCAACGCCGTGCCGCGGTTCGATTTCAGTCCCTGTTACAATCTGGACGGCTGTAACCGATACAGACACGGACAATGGGCCACCAGTTTCAGGTATCACAACGGGACCTTTTATTTGCTGTTTATTACCCTGGATGAAGGCGGGTTTTTATGTTCGGCAACCCAGGCAGAAGGTCCCTGGAGTATCCGGAAATTGCCTAAGGGTTTTTACGATCCCGGCCTTTTTTTTGATGATGACGGGGAAATTTATGTTGCTCACGGGTACGGTGAAATCAGCATTACCCCGCTGGATGAAAATTTTGCTCCGGCTGGCCGTGATTCCCTGGTATACACGGGTACTATTCGCCACGGACTTGAAGGAACGCATGTTTACAAGATAGGCGGTTATTATTACCTGTATTGTACATACGGGGGCAGGGACGGGATCCAGGTGGCATTGCGTTCCAGGAACATCTACGGACCTTACGAAGAAAAAATTGTCTTGCGTGACACCGTGCCCGGGGTTACTTTTGGGATTCACCAGGGAGCGCTCATTCAAACGCAAACCGGTCAATGGTGGACCATACTTTTTGTAGACAGCGGTCCGTTGGGGCGTTTCCCTTCTTTGCAACCGGTAAGGTGGGAGGATGGATGGCCAGTAGCCGGATTGGACGGCAGGGGCGTAATCACTTATAAAAAGCCCGATGTCGGAAAAATTCACACTGTAAAACAACTTCCTGCATCCGATGATTTTAACGTAACAAGCTTAGGCATGCAATGGGGTTGGAACCACAATCCCCATCCGGAAAACTGGTCTTTGACGCAACGTCCCGGCCACCTTCGCCTGCGTACCGGGAAAGTGGTGGATTCTCTTACAGAGGCTCCCAATATGCTTACCCAGAGGCCTTTTGCCCATTATGATCATGATATTCCAACCATTGGAACAACCAAAATGGAAGTGAAAGGCATGAAAGAAGGGGATATAGCCGGTCTTGCCGTCTTTCAGGATCCTTATGCATACATAGCAATAAGACAGGAAAAGGGGAAACGAAGCCTTATTATGGTCAATAACGGAGCATTGATAACGTCTGTTCCCGCGGAATCGGATACCGTATACTTACGCGCCATCCTGTCAAACAGGACAGAAGAAGCAGGTTTTGAATACAGTTACGATAACAAAGAGTACAAGCAAATTGGAAACAAACTTGCCATGAGATTCAGCCTGACAGTTTTTACCGGAAACAAATTCGGGTTGTTCAATTATGCTACCGAACAACCGGGCGGCTATGTTGATTTTGATTGGTTTACAATGGATTGAATATGGAAATAAAAAAATTGCGTTCCATTATAGTCCTTGTGCTTTTTCTTCTGAACCTTCCACAAGCCAGTGCACAGGAAGTATCTTACCTGAAGCTTTGGTACGACAAACCGGCAACACAATGGGTGGAAGCATTGCCCGTTGGGAACGGCCGTTTGGGAGCTATGGTTTACGGTGATCCTTCCCGTGAAACATGGCAACTTAATGAAAACACCGTCTGGGCAGGGCAGCCCAACCGAAACGACAATCCCGGCGCCAGAGACGTTTTACCCGAAGTCAGAAAACTGATTTTCAATAATAAATTCTGTGAAGCACAGGCGTTGATAGACCAGAAATTCATTAGCAAAACGTCACACGGGATGCCTTATCAGCCTGTGGGGAATCTTAAGATTTTCTTCCCTGAACATGAAAATTACAGGGATTACTACCGGGAACTTGATCTGGGAAATGCTACGGTCTCCTCAAGTTATATAGTCAACGACGTAACGTATCAAACCCGTGTATTCTCATCATTCCCGGATCAGGTGATCGTTGGCCGGTTTACGACAGATAAAACCGCTTCATTGCATTTTTCAGTCACCATGGATTCTTTTCCCGGAGCAGAGTTGTCTGCACAGGGAAAAGACCAACTGGTTTTAACCGGAACAACAAGCGACTTTGAAGGAGTAAAAGGAGCCGTCACCTATTGTGCAAGGATAAAAATTGTAACAAATGGCGGTTCTGTGACCGCACGTGACACCATATTAACAGTGACAGGGGCCCATACAGCAACCCTGTATGTTTCCATAGCGACCAATTTTGTCAATTACAACGATCTTGGCGGGAATGCTCCAGAAAAGTCAGCTGCAACCCTGGATCAGGCTTTGCACCGTGAATACGACCGGATCCTTAAAGATCACAGCAAGGATTACCAACAATATTTTAACCGGGTATACCTTGATCTGGGAAAAACGCCTGCGGCCAAGAAACCCACAGATCAACGGGTTGTACGGTTTTCAACGGAAGATGATCCGCAGCTGGTTGCTTTGTATTTCCAGTTCGGGCGTTATTTGCTTATCTCGTCTTCCAGGCCCGGAGGTCAGCCGGCCAATTTACAAGGTATATGGAACGACCGGCTTTTCCCCCCCTGGGACAGCAAGTATACGGTGAACATAAACACGGAAATGAATTACTGGCCGGCGCAGATCACCAATCTTGCCCATTTGGACGAGCCCCTGATCCGTATGACAAAAGAACTTTCACAAACGGGAAAACAAACGGCCCGGGACATGTACGGCGCAAATGGCTGGGTCCTTCACCATAACACCGACATATGGAGGATCAACGGGCCTGTTGACGGTGCTTTCTGGGGCATGTGGCCCATGGGAGGGGCCTGGCTTTCCCAACATCTTTTTGACAGATATCTGTACAACGGAGACAAAGAGTACCTGCAGCAAGTGTATCCCGTGATCAGAGAGGCTTCCCGGTTTTTTCTTGATTTTCTGACTGAAGAACCCCAAAATAAATGGCTTGTGGTTTGTCCTTCCATTTCCCCGGAGAACGCGCCGTCTGTACATCCCCAATACTCCGTTACGGCTGGCGCGACCATGGACAACCAACTGGTATTCGATCTCTTTACCAAGACCAGAGAAGCCGCCCGTATATTGAAAAAAGACAAAGATCTGACAGACAGCATTTCCAAGGCCCTTGACCGTCTGCCTCCCATGCAGATAGGCAATTGGGGCCAGTTGCAGGAATGGATGTACGATTGGGACAGTCCCGATGACAAACACCGGCATGTGTCACATTTATACGGGTTGTATCCCTCTAACCAGGTGTCTCCTTTCAGAACGCCGGAACTGGCTTTGGCAGCCAAAACCTCTTTAATGGCCCGAGGGGATGAATCCACAGGTTGGTCCATGGGGTGGAAGGTGAATCTGTGGGCCCGCTTGCTGGACGGAGATCATGCCTATAAACTGATCACGGATCAGCTGACCCCCTCGTTGCAACCAGTTGGCAGACAACAGGGAGGTACGTATCCCAATCTTTTTGATGCACATCCGCCGTTCCAGATAGACGGCAACTTTGGCTGTACGGCCGGTATTGCCGAGATGCTGCTCCAAAGCCACGACGGAGCCATTCATTTATTGCCGGCACTTCCACAGGCATGGAAAAGCGGCACTGTCCGGGGGTTGAGGGCCCGGGGAGGATTTGAAGTGGATGTTACGTGGGAAAACGGTGCTGTAAACTCGGCAATCATCAAATCATCTTTGGGCGGTATATGCCGCATCCGCTCTTATGTTCCTTTGACGGGAAAAGGCTTGAAAAAGGCACAAGGCACCAATCCCAACCCGTACTTCTTTGCAGCCGGGGTAAAAGTTCCCCTTATACACGCAACAAATCACCCGGTGGAATCCCTGCACAAGGAAGTCTATGAGTACGATATTCGTACAAAAAAAGGAGATGTCATTCATATAACAATCCCGTGAAGATAATTATTGCCACTCTTTTCTTACTTTTGTGCCCGCATGAAAGGAGAAACCATCGCAATAGGAGTGGCAGTTCTTTGGTCATTGAACTCCCTCTTTTTTGAACACGCCAGCAAAAGGATAGGCTCATTAAATCTGAACCTGATCCGTCTTGTTTTTGCTTTTTTATTCATTGGATTGACGCTATGGGCTACCAGCGGCAGTTTCCTGCCCCTGAATGCAGACAGGGCCACCTGGGCCTGGATGTCTTTGTCCGGGTTCGTGGGTTTTGTGCTTGGCGATTATTTCCTGTTTGCCTCCTATACCATGATCATGGCCAGGTATTCCCAGTTGATGATGACACTGGCGCCTCTTTTTGCAGCGATTTTCGGGTTCATCCTTCTGGGAGAAGAAATGTCCTGGCTTTCATTGGTCGGTATGTGCCTGACGTTGACAGGTATTGCCATTTCCGTATTAAAAAAGCAGAACGGGACAGGAAATAACAGGGTTCACATGGACCTCCCCCTGAAAGGCATTCTGTTCGCATTGATAGGAGCCCTGGGACAGGGTGTAGGGATTGTGCTGAGCAAACAGGGGATGATTGCATACGAAAACGTTTACACTGCGGATAATGCGCTTTACATTCCTCTGGCAGCCACCCAGATACGAACGATCATAGGCGCAATCTCTTTTGCTGCGATTATTCTTTTACGGGGCGGTGCCGGGAATTTTATCCGTTCCATAAAAGATAAAAAAGCCTGTGGGAGCGCTTTTGCGGGTTCTGTACTGGGACCTTACCTGGGAGTAACCTTATCCCTTATGGCTGTGCAATATGCCAATACTGCGATTGCATCCACCATTATGGCAACGGTTCCCATAATGATCCTGGTTCCCGAATACTTAGTCCTCAAACGTAAAGTGACCTGGCAACAGGTCCTGGGAGCAGCATTGAGTGTAGGAGGAGTAACCCTTTTCTTTATCTGATAATCTGAAATCTGATACATACATCATGAAAAAGCTTATCATCCCTGTAATCTTAATATGTATGGCATTGCCTTTACGATCTCAGCAAGAAGAAAGAACGTACCGGCTTATGGTGCTAGATATAACCACCAATGAACTGGCAACGGTAAAAACCTTCCCATACCAGGTGGAAGCTCCCAACTGGACTCCGGACGGACGCTGGCTGGTCTACAACTCGGCAGGAAAACTCTACCGCATATCGCCTGACGGCCGGGAAGGCCCGTTTGAAATCCCTACCGGCACCATCAACCGCTGCAACAACGACCACGTGATCTCTTCCGACGGAAAGCAGATTGCTTTGAGCAGCGGAACGGCCGAAGACTGGCGCTCCCGCATTTACATTGTTCCTTTTGAAGGAGGTGAGCCGAGGTTAATAACCCCACTGGGGCCGAGTTACCTGCACGGCTGGAGCCCCGATATGGGTACGTTGGCCTATTGTGCCGAGAGGGACGGGGAGTACGATGTTTATACCATTCCGGCCGGCTGTGGCACGGAAACCCGCCTGACCGATGCTTCCGGCCTGGACGACGGCCCCGAGTACACCCCCTGCGGAGATTACATCTGGTTCAACTCGGTTCGCACCGGTCTGATGCAGCTTTGGCGCATGCGCATCGATGGCTCGGCACAGGAACAAATGACCTTCCATACAAAGATCAACGCCTGGTTCCCGCACGTTTCTCCCGACGGGGAGCATGTGGTCTACATTGCCTATTACGTGGGCGATCTGGAACCCGGAGAGCACCTCCCGGACAAAAACGTGGAACTGCGCCTGATGCCCGCTGCCGGCGGTCCTTCCCGCCTGCTGTTCAAGCTCTTTGGCGGCCAGGGCACCATCAACGTCAACTCCTGGGCTCCCGACAGCCGCCGGATCGCATTTGTGTACGTCGTACCTTTTATTCTTTAAGCTGATTCTTAGCGTGTTATGATTTTGGTGCCCCCGGGGCATGAATTTTGTTATTGCCTGATAATCAGTCAAAAGAATAAAAGGTACGACGTACACTTTTTTGCTATCTTAGTAGCATGAAAAAATCACTACTCCTATTATTGATTTTGTTAATGACTGTACCGGTCTATACCCGGGAGCCGGCCCTGCAAAAGAGTATTGTCAAGCCGCGTATGCGGGTGATTATTGTGAACGACTTCGGGGGAGATCCGGACGGACTCGTCCAGCTGGCGCATCATCTGTTGTGCGGTTCCACGGAAATCGTTGCCATAATTGGGTCGCATCTTACCGACCGCACTTCTTTTGACCGCTCGGCAAGTTCGGTGGAGCTGGCCTGTGAAAAGGCCAGGGAAGTGGTCTCGTTACTGGGAATGGAAAACCGCGTGCCTGTTTTGCAAGGGGCACCGAAGGGCATGACAGATCCGGGCAAACCGGTGGATTCGCCGGGAGCGCGCAAGATCATTGCCGAGGCGTTGCGTACGGATATTGATATGCCGCTTTACGTGGTATGCGGGGGAGGACTGACTGATGTGGCCAGTGCCTGGCTGTTGGAACCCTCCATTGCCGGGCGCTTCACCCTGGTGTGGATAGGGGGCCCGGAGTACGAAGGGATGGCTTTCCCGCCTCCGGGATATTCAGAGGTAGAGTATAATACAAGTATTTGCATCCCCGCTGTTCAAACAGTATTTAACTTGTCGGACATTCATCTCTGGCAAGTGCCCCGCAATGCCTATAGGCAATGTATTTATTCTTTGGATGAAATACAGAACAATATCAAACCTGCCGGACCTTCCGGGGCTTACCTGGCGCATTCCCTGGAAGAGGTCATGAGCAATATGAACCGGTGGGGCAACCCCATGGGCGAAACCTACATCCTGGGGGATTCACCGCTGGTGCTGCTCACTTCGCTGCAAAGCAACTGGGAACCGGACCCCTCGTCCAGCTTTTACCGCCTTGTCCCGGCACCCAAAGTGGACGGGCACGGGCAGTTCCTGGAAAATCCCAAAGGGCGCCTGATCCGCGTTTACGACCGCCTGGATCTCCGGTTGATGTTTGGCGATATGGAGGCAAAACTGGAGGCTTTGGGCCGAGGCGCTTGCGCGCAGGGACGCAATCCGTTCATCACGCATATGTATACGGCCGATCCCTCGGCTCGGGTTTTTGACGATACGTTATTTGTATATCCTTCTCACGATGAAGATGATGCCGTGAACTTCAGCATGAAGGACTGGCATGTGTTTTCCACTACCGATATGGAACACTGGACAGATCACGGGGTAGTCTTTTCCCTGGATGCTATCAGCTGGGCCTCTTCCCGTGCCTGGGCACCGGACTGCATTCAACGCAACGGAAGGTATTATTTCTATTATCCGGTGGAGGCGAGCAAGATCGGGGTAGCAGTGGCCGACACCCCCTACGGTCCCTTCAGGGATCCGTTAGACTCGGCATTGATCCATATCCAAAGCAAGGGGGTAGTGTGCAACCGGGATTTCATAGATCCGGCGGTCTTCATTGACGATGACGGCCAGGCATACCTCTACATGGGACAGCTGGTGGTCAATGCCATTAAGCTGAACGAAGACATGATATCCTACAACGGACAGGTGCATTTGCTGGAAGGTACCGATGATTTTTTTGAGGCCGTGTGGATGCACAAGTACAACGGAACGTATTACCTGTCGTATGCGGCGGAAAGCGGGGAAATAAAGTATTGTACGAGTGACAATCCCCTGGGACCCTTCACCTACAGCGGGGTGATCCTGCAGCCCATGAACAGCGGAACCAACCACCACTCCATAGTGGAATACAAGGGAGCGTGGTATTTGTTTTACCACAACTCGGACCTGTATTACCGGAACCATCCGGATTCCGTAGAAAAGTTCGGGTGGGGGCACCCGGGCAGTCCGCATCCGTTCCGCCGGTCTGTTTGTTTTGACAAATTGTATTATAACGAAGACGGGACCATTCAGAAAGTGATTCCTACAAAATAAAATGTTATGGGACTGATAAATTTAATTGTCGGTTTGATCTTTATTGCCCTTGGCTTCCTTGTGAGAGTTTATCCGGGGATGTTAGCCGGATATAACACCATGTCGGCTGAAAGAAAGAAAAACATTGACATAGAGGGACTTACCCGGTTTATGCGCAATGGATTGATCCTTATGGGATTGGCAATTATCCTGTTGTATCTTGTTTTAAGGTGGATCGACTGGAGCTATTTGGCCAACATGGTGATCATTCTTGTAGTGTTGACAGGGTCGGTGATCCTTTTCCTGACTTCCGGAAAATACGATCACAATCCGGAAAAGAAAAGCAGGTCCCATTATATTGTTCTGGGAATCGTTTTGCTATTATTAGGAGGCGTTTTCTTCTATGGTTTCATGACAACCAAAACACAGATAAACGGGAATATGATCCGTTTTACAGGGATGTACGGCAAAGAGATGCATGTTTCTGAAATTGCAGAAGTGGAGCTTATGGATACCATTCCCCGAATTGTAATCCGCACCAACGGATTCAGTTTGGGACCCGTACATAAGGGGAATTACCGGCTGGAGGAATTCGGAAAGTGTCGTTTGTATATCAATTCAGGAAAAGGGAAATACGTAATCGTTACCGATGTGGAAGGATTCAGAACCATTTTAAGGTATAAAAATGATCAGGACAGCCGGAGTATTTATGAACAGATCAACAGGTTGCTGTAATAAGCAGCCCGTTTCCCCACAAATCAGATGAACAACAGCACAAGGATCTGGACTAAAAGAATACGCAAAAACATAGTCAAAGGATAAACAGTAGCATAGGCTGTCAACTGGGCCTGCCCAGGGGACATGGTATTAACAAATTCAAGGGCAGGGGGATCGGTCATTGAACCGGCCATCAATCCGCATATAGTAAGGTAGTTTAATTTCATCAGCCGGGCTATGGTTCCAATGATCACAAGAGGAACCAGGGTTATTACAGCTCCGTACACCATCCACATATAACCACCGGATACAATGGTTTCTACAAAACTGCCACCGGATGATAAGCCCACACAGGCCAAAAACAAAACGATTCCAAGTTCGCGTATAAACAGGTTGGCACCGGGGGTCATGTAAAAATCCATTTTCCCTATACGGCCTTTATATCCTAAAAATAAGGCAACTAAAAGCGTTCCGCCTGTTAAACCCAATTTTGCCGAGGCCGATAAGCCCGGGAGTGTGAAAGGAATGCTCCCCAGTAATATTCCTGCAAGAATGCCTATAAAAATGGGTATTATATTGGGATGTGCAAGTTCTTTCATGGAATTGCCAAGTAATTGGGACACTTCTTTCAGGGCAGACCGTTCTCCAACTATCCTGACGGTATCTCCGAATTCTATGGTATCTTCTTCATCGGGCATAATCTCTGTCCCGGCCCGGAAAATACGTGTTATGTTAACAGGATACCTGTGGGAGATGCCAATTTGTTTTATGGTTTTGCCTGCCAGGCTTTTATTGGTAAAAATGATATGCCGCATTCCCAATCGTCCGACGATTTCAGTATCTTCAGTAATATTGAGCGGCCCCACTTTTAATGTAAGTATGGAAAAGAATGGCGCACTTGAAACCCCATAAAGAATATCATTCTCGTTAATGATTTCGTTATCACCGGGAATAAAAAATTCTCCATTGCGACACATTCGTGAAAGTACAAATTCACTTCTTAGGGAATTCTTCACAAACTCAATATTTTTTCCAATCAACCCGGCATTTTTCACGCTAAGGTTTACCGATTCAAGTTTGCCTTCAATACCTGCTACTTCAGAATTGTATTTTTCGGATTCTTTTTTGACAGAAATCTTAAAGGCAAATCGTAATAGCAACATGGACAAAATGATTCCTAAAATACCAAATGGATACGCAACCGCGTATGCCGTTGCGGTTTCATGAATCATTGACTGCCCGGCCATTTGATCTGCAATTACTTCCTGTGCTGCCCCAAGGCTTGGTGTATTTGTCACGGCTCCACACAGGATACCGGCAACTACGGGAACAGGCAAATTGAATACCATCTTGATAATCGAAGCAGTCAGGGTCCCAAGTACAACGATTCCTGCTGCCAGCATATTCATTTTCAGCCCGTTTCTTTTTAACGAAGGGAAAAACCGAGGTCCCACATCCAATCCTATGGAATAAACAAATAAGATTAACCCGAATTCTTTTACAAAATGCAGCGTCCGGGCATTTGTATGTACACCCAGGTATCCTAACAGGAGTCCGGAAAAAAGAACACCTGCAATGCCGAGTTTAATCTTAAAAACTTTGATTTTCCCAAGCAAAATCCCGCTGATCCCGGCTATACTCAGGAAAATTAAAGTAGAAGCCACTCCTTCTTGAGTGAAAATTTTTAAATATTCCACGGCCGGCAAAAGTAGGGCTTATTTACAAAAATTCAAAGCAAGATTTTTGGCAATGATCTATCCTTTTTCAAGGATGATTTTATAATATCCTTGTGCACGGTTGTGAACTGTAACAGGCATCAATAATCCTGCAATTGAATTCATAATCATTTCCCTGGGAAACAAGCCGAGTAAAATTTTGGAAAGTAAAGGGTATTTAAAATAACTCCGGGCAAGTTTTTGAAATCTCCCCAGGGTTGGCATGATTGCCTCGGATATGTTTTCACATGATATGACTTTGAATCTTGTTTCAACAGCGATTTTAAGCCACTCATCAATTGTAAGGCTGCTATTAACTGCCATGGACTTCTCTGATAAAATAGCGGCTTTTTTAAGTTCTTCAGGAAGTTGCTCAAAACCGCTTAATCTGAATCCGTCGTATAATATGAAGATTCCGTTTTTTTTAAGTTTGGCATAGACACCCTCTAAAACTTTTTTGAGGTTAAAGGCGTAGCAAACAGATTCAAGTTCAAAGATTATATCAAAAGTGGAATCGTGAAATTCCAGATCATGGAAATCACCATAAGAGAATGTTACATTTTCAAGGTGTTTTGCTTTTTTATTGGCAATGGATAAATGTTTACTGGTAATGTCAATTCCCTGGAACTGAATATCCGGGAATTGTTTTGCCAAAAAGATGGAATTAAATCCTTTTCCACATGCCAGTTCAAGTATATTTGTTGCTGTTTTTGCATTGATTAGGGAAGAAATTTCTTTTGCCTGAGTCAGATATCCTGCTTCATCAAACACGCCGTCATAATTGAGGGCCATATGAACAGAGCCTTCTTTTGAATGGAAAAATTTATATCCTGTACTACTGTTATGATAATAAGATATTATGTTTTTTTTATCAACATTCTTATTTATTAAATCGCTAATAGTGAATATCTTATCAATTATTAATAAGTATTTGTTTACACTATCAATGTCAGTGATAATTTCTTGCTCCATTATTCGGGATTGTATTCAATGTTATATTTATCCATCATGGTTTTTAAATAATTAACACTTCCGATTACTCCAAATTTACCTTCAGCTCCGGAAACAATTCCAACCAAATAACCATTTTTATCTATTACCGGGGATCCGCTTCTCCCGGCGGGATGAATATCAGTAGAAAGTGTTTGAGTATAAAAATAATCCCCGAGATTCATATAGCATTTGAGTTTTGTCAATGCAGGCCGGCTGTTGTCTTCTTGCTTTGTGCCCCATCCAGCGGCATAGATTATTTCATTAGTTTTAACCGGAGTGTATCTTATTTTTAATGGATATAAATCCAAATCCTTTTTGTCAATTTCAAACAGGATCCAATCCCGTACTTTAAGGGTATTAAACTGTCCGATTATTTCCAGTGAATCGGTATTTATCAAACGTTTAATAACAATATCCTTTTCAGAGTCATTCCTTGGATAAAGTTTCCAGTAATTGAAATCCTTTCCCAGGTCAATAGACTTTAGCCCTACCGGATATTGAAAAACCATAAAGATATGCTTGCAGGAAATGCCCAACGTGTCGTATCCGGTATCGATGAGAAAAGAATTAGCCAAATTTTTGTAAGTGGTGTCTTTAAAACTTATTTCATTGGTTAGAGCAAAGTCCGGCCATTCAGAGACGGGTTTCTCAATCCATGGTTCTTTTACTAATGGTGTAGCATTTTTGCATCCGAAAGCCAATAACAAGAGTCCGGTAGCAATAATTCTGATTCCTCTTTTCATTTTTTTTATTTTTTCTTTCTTTCTTTCTGTCTGTCTGTCTGTCTGTCTGTCTGTCTTTCTGTCTGCGTGTTGCTGACTGCTTTGTTAATTCAGGGAAAAAGGTTTCCCGGGTCTAGGGGGCTTTATCTATGGGAAATGTCGGGACTTATTCCTGAAAGGCCTGCATGATCAATGCGGCTTTTTCTGTTAAATCCAATTGATTCAGTCTGTGTACCAGAAATTGTAACCCGTGAATGTCTGTGTCGTATAGGTCGGGCTGGTCTTTAATTTCTTGTATTTTGAGTGCCATTTCTTCCGGGCTGCAGGTCACGGCCATTTTGGTCAATTCAACACTGGCTGTCAATTTTGGGATTTCCAGCAGGTTTTGATGCATGATCCGGGCATAAGCGGGGTAAATAGTGCTTTGGTAAGACAAGTAGGCCAGGTAGTCGTTCATAAGGTATATGATCAGGCGGTCGTTGTCCAGGTTCCAGATGGAATTGGACAGGTAACCGGGCAATTCCCCGCCTCTTTGAATAATGGTTACTGGGGCATCGGCAATGCTCCATCCATATCCGAAACTTACCCCGTATTCATTTTCTCCGTAAAGATTGTGGGCCAAAATGTGTTTTTGAATGGCTTTTTCAAATGATTCACCGGTAATCAATTTCCCGGCATCCAGTGCCCGGTAAAAACGGTACAAATCTGTCACCGTGGAATAGACGTTGCCATCGCCACAAAAACCGCTTACGGCATAGCCCCCGGAAAACTCGGGTATCTTTATGGCTTCTTCATATTGTCCGGTGAAGGGGTAGAACAGGTATCCCTTAGCCACGTTGTCTGCCTGTTTGATCTCTTCCATGTCATAGATAGAGGTCCTTTCCATTTTTGCCGAGGTGAATATGTATTTGTGCAGGTATTCTTTGAAATTCTGGCCCGATGCCTGTTCCACGATTTGTGCCAGGACATTGTATCCCAGGTTGTTGTAGGCGCTGCTTTGGCCGGGTGTGAAACGCATGGCAGGCTTTTGGGTATATAGTGCTTCCAGAAGGTCTTTGTTCTTGGCGATTTTTGAACGGTCCCAACCGCAATTTTGCAAAAGTTGGCTGTCTTCGGGCAGCCCCGCGGCATGGATCAAAAGGTGGTGGATAGTGACGTCGGGGTAGGGGAATCCGGGTAGGTGTTTTTCAACAGGGTCCCCGATTTCCAGCAGTCCCTTTTCTTCCAGTTGCTGGATGGCAATGGCCGTAAAGATCTTGCTTACCGATCCGATATTGAATAAGGTGTTTTCGTTCAGGAGAATTTGTTTTTCCCTGTCGGCATAACCCAGGCAGTTTTGGTAAATGATCTGTCCGTTTTGGGCTATCAGTACGTTGCCGTTGAATTGTCCTCGTTCGTGCATGGTGGTGAACAGGCTGTCCAGCAATTGCGCTTTTTCACGGTTGGGGTTGTTGTTGCAGCCTGTGACCAGGACGAAGCAAAAAACAATTTTCAGGATTGGTATCTTTAATCCTGAAAAAGTTGTAGACTTAATCATAAAAGGCAAGTTTTGGGTTTTCTGGGTTCTTTCAGGGGGGCTAAGTTATATTGTCTCTTAAGTGCACTACCACCGGATCATGGAAGAGGTGCTGCAGGATTGCAAGGGGTTAGAGTTTCTTTGGGGCACTTTCACGTTTTCCTAGAAAGTACCAGAACACAATGACCATCGCGAGCGAGTAACCGGCAGTAGCAATGATATCTCTCCAACCAACTGTACCCTGATGGACTATCCGGCTTGTAATAGTAAACGAATAAAACAATAAGAATAAGCAAAGATGCTTTACGTTTTTTTGTACATCCATAATTGACAGTTTATTCGCAATAAAGGTAATAAAATTTATATTTGTGTAAAATTCTGTATACAAGAATGATATGAAAACAAGAATAATTGTGGTTAATGCGATTATTGTCATTGGTGTTTTCCTGATATCGTACTTCTGGTTATTCCATCATATATGGTGGGAAGCCCTGATATTTACACTTGTTATCTCCGGAGTCTCAATATGGACCAGCAATAAAGTAAAATTTTTACAATGAACCCCGGGCGTTTTCTTATCTATGCCAGCTTGTAGCTTATGGCATGAACTGAAAAGTCTTAAGAAAAAAAGTAGAATGCATTACTCAACCTTATCCTTCTTTTTTCTTTCCCTATAACGATCAAATAAGTAAAACACTAAGACCATAAGAAGCGAAACTATGGCCGCAGAAATCATATCACGCCAAGCAGGTCTATCGAATAAGAATAAACTCAGTGTTAGAAACACAGAATAAAAGATAAAAAATATCAGGTTATATCTAATTATTTTCATTACGTAATAGTTTAATTTTAACTGTTTTATAAAAAAGGATTGATGCCAGAGCTAAATAAACAGCAGCAATCAAACAACCGACCCAAAAAGGCGGATCAAACCCTTGAAGAATCAAAATAAGTCCAAGAACAATGGCTACAGAAGTAGGAATACTGATTGAAGTATAATACTTTATTCTACTTCCGCAATTTGGACATTCCCATGATGAAAAGGACGCTTCAGTTATTACATTATAGAATTTCTATTTGTGACCACAATTGGGGCAGATAAATGTTTTTGTTTTCATAGGCATCCGGTTTTATATGATTAATCAAGCCGATTATTATCCCAATTGTCGGATGATTCGCAATAAAGGTATAAAAATAAATTTTTAGTGTAAAATTCTGAATGAAATAAGGTTATGATGCCAGTCCATTTTCATAAATGGGCTCAAATGAGGATGGATTGGAAAAAAACTACAGTTTGTCCTCAAAAAGGGGCTTCTATGAGGACGGATTGGGAAAAAACTACAGTTTGTCCTCAAAAAGGGGCTCAAATGAGGATGGATTGGAAAAAAATTACAGTTTGTCCTCAAAAAGGGGCTTATATGAGGAGGGATTGGAAAAAAACTACAGTTCATCCTCAAAAAAGGGCTTCTATGAGGACGGACTGGAAAAAAACTACAGTTCATCCTCAAAAAGGGGCTTCTATGAGGACGGACTGGATAAAAACTACAGTTTGTCCTCAAAAAGGGGCTTCTATGAGGACGGACTGGATAAAAACTACAGTTTGTCCTCAAAAACGGGCTTATATGAGGATGGATTGGAAAAAAATTACAGTTTGTCTTCAAAAAGGACCTTATATGAGGATGGAATAGGGGGGAGAAGGTAAATGGAGGGTTGCGCCCGGAGGGATTTCGTCGCTGCGCTCCGACATCCCGGCCCCCTGCGGGGGGCCATCTTACAAGAAGCCTGCGCAGCATGCTGCTGCGCTTCCTTTTCCGCACCCGAACGGGCTTGAGCAAGCTCCATCCCGCCGGGTACGCAAAAGCCCTGCAAATTTTCATTCGCAGGGCTTCTTGTGATCCGGTTGGGATTCGAACCCAAGACCCACAGCTTAGAAGGCTGTTGCTCTATCCAACTGAGCTACCGGACCCTTTTATTTTGTTGAACGGACCCCCTTATTTGTTGTCCTGACTCTATCTCACGCGCACTGACTTCTCATTCGGTCGTGCTTATCGTTGTAAGAAGGACTGCAAAGTTCCTGTTTTTTTGGACAGGTTGCAAAAATACGGCATTTTTTTTAAAACTCGTCTTTTGAATGATTAAACTTCATCCATTTCACCAATTCAACCACCAGGATGGGGGTCAGAGACAAGCCTATGGTAATGAGCCAATGTATGGTATCCATGGAAACTGTTCCAAAAACTTCCATCATTCCCGGAACTACCAGAACAGCCAGGAGTAACAAAGAGGAAACCAGTATGGCCCCCAACAGAGATTTGTTTCTAAGTAATCCGAACCTGAAAGAGGAATGAATATTCGAATGCAGGTTCCGTACGTGGAACAGTTGGGAAAAACCCAAGACGGCAAAGGCCATGGTTTGTCCCAAAGCATTCCCGCCGTCACGGTAGCCAACCAGGTAGGCTCCCAGCGAGATCAATCCTATGGTAGCGCCCTGATAACCAATACGACGAATCATTCCCCGGGTAAAGATACCTTGTCCCGGATCTCTGGGCTTTCGGGTCATGATATCGTTCTCGGCAGGATCCATACTCAGGGCCAACGCCGGCAGGCTGTCGGTGACCAGGTTGATCCACAGGATAAGGATAGGGGATAGCGGATTGCCCAAATTGAATACCGAGGCTATGAAGATCAGTAACACTTCTCCTACATTGGCAGAAAGAAGGAATTGTATGGCTTTCAGGATGTTGTCGTAGATCCGTCGGCCTTCCTGCACGGCTCCAACGATGGTGGCAAAATTGTCATCCGTCAGGATGATATCAGATGCTTCCTTGGCCACTTCCGTTCCCACGATTCCCATGGATACGCCAATATCGGCCTGTTTAAGAGCCGGAGCGTCGTTCACACCATCCCCGGTCATGGCCACAATTTCCCCGTGAGAACGCCATGCCTGCACAATACGTACTTTATGTTCAGGTGCCACGCGGGCGTAAACCGAATACTCCCGAACATCCCTGTACAATTCCTCATCGGGTATATCTTCCAGTTCAGAGCCCGTAATGGCTTTGTCTCCGTCATGGTAAATGCCAATCTCACGGGCAATGGCTACGGCTGTGATCTTATGGTCCCCGGTAATCATAACAGGCCGAATGCCTGCTGTTTTGCACTTTTTAACGGCATCCACCACTTCCGGCCGGGCCGGATCTATCATGCCCAGTAACCCTACAAAAATAAGGTCTTTTTCTACCGAACCGGCATCAATTATACCGGGAATTTGTCCAATATCCCTGTAAGCTACAGCCAATACACGCAGCGCAGCCCCAGCCATACGGCTGTTTTCTTCTTCAATCGCCCGGATATCTTCTGCCACGATGAGGCGTATGTCCCCCTGTATCAGAATGTGGGTACATGCACTCAACACCTCATCCAGACCGCCTTTCACGTTGATCCGGAACGTGCCGGATTCCATGCGGTTGATCACGGACATTCTTTTTCGGTCCGAGTCGAACGGAACTTCTTCCACGCGCGGGAACTGCTCTTCCATCCGGCTTTTATTCAAATACAGGCCGAGTCCGACATCTACGATCGCTGTTTCGGTAGGATCGCCCGAGGTCTGGTGCGTGCCGTCATCCAGCATTTTCAGGTGCGCATCGGTGCAAAGCAAAGAGGAGAGCAGCAGGGTACTCAGGTCCGGCCCGGCGGCAAAGTCAGGTCCGGCGGCAGTCTCCGGCTCCGACTCGGCTTTTGTTTCCCGTAAAATTAAAAAATCACGGAAGTCCACCCGGTTTCCTCCCGCCCAGCCTTCGGTAACGGTCATTTTGTTTTGGGTGAGTGTTCCGGTTTTATCCGAGCAAATGACCGTAGTGCTTCCCAGTGTTTCCACCGATGGCAGCGTGCGTACAATGGCATTGAACTTGACAAGCCTCTGTACCCCAATGGCCAAAACAATCGTGGAAACAATCTGCAATCCTTCCGGAATGGCTGCTACGGCAAGGCTTACGGCCATCATAAACATCTCAAACCAGTTGTTTCCGTATAAAAGACCTACCAGGAAGATCACCGCGCAGATCCCAAGGGCAATGTACCCCAGGATTTTTCCCAGTTGCCGGAGCCGTTTGCCCATTGGGGTTTCCGTGTCTTCCGTATTCTGAAGCATGTGTGCAATCTTGCCCACTTGCGTCTGCATGCCGGTCCCTGTTACTAGTCCTTTACCGCGGCCGTAGGTTACTATGCCCGTAGAAAAAGCCATGTTATCCCGGTCTCCCAGGGGAATGTCCGTACCTTCCAAAACAACAGCGGTCTTTTCCGCCGGGACGGATTCCCCGGTCAACGCGGATTCCTGAATTTTTAAATTCACCGCTTCAATCAGCCGTATATCCGCCGGTACAATATCGCCGGTATCCAGGATCACAATGTCACCGGGCACGATTTCCAGGGAATCTGCCTGAAAAACCTGTCCGTCCCGCAGCACTTTTGTCCGTGGAGAGCTCATCTTGTTCAGGGCATCCAGGGATGCCTGGGCTTTTTTCTCCTGTATGGTTCCTATGACCGCGTTGATCACCAGTATTCCCAGGATCACAAACGTTTCCATAAGCCCTTCTCCTTCCACCACACCAATAACACCCGAAACAATGGCTGCAATGAGCAAAATGATCACCATACTGCTCTTGAATTGTTCCAGGAACATGGACAAAAGTGATTTTTGCTTTTTTGTCTCCAACCGGTTGTTCCCGTATTCTGAAAGACGTTTTTTTACTTCTGCCTCTGACAGACCGGTTTGAGCATTTACCCCAAACTGTTTCAGCAGGTCTTCAACGGATTGATTGAAAAATTGATCTGTTTTCATAATGCCTCCCGGTTCCCGGTTACAACGGTGCCGGTATTATAATCGTATTCGGATCCAGCTGTGCTGTGGGGGATTGAATAGACAGCCATGGTAACAAGTGCAGCCACCAGGTACAGGTAGCGCCTCCACCGGCAAAAGCCGGCTGCAGAACAGGGGATCCTGTTGATGACATATGCAACGGTCCAGGAAAGGAAAGCTATCAACGTCTTGGTATCGGTCATATCCCCACCCAGGGGCCAGCCGGACCACCACACGCCAAAGGCATATTTCTGGACCAAGGGGCCCAGGATGAACCCTCCTGCAAGCAACAACAAAATGGTAGCCAGTGCGTATGGATTAATTCTAACATTACCAGCAAACGTATAAAGTCCGGTAAAATTGGAAAACAGGAAGGTAAAAAACATAAATAGTATATGCAGGATCAAGATAGCGGCCGGAACATGATCTCTGAACCTGAGTATCATCTCTTGGGAACGAACCATAACTCCCTGGTGACCTATCAGTTGCAAATAATAAGTAATTTTTCCGGCAGCCGGCTGTACGGGGATTTCCGCATTGACCAGCAGTTCATCACCTTTTGTGGAAAAAGAAGGCACCACAGGAGTATAGTTATCCGTTCCCGGATACCGTTTGTAATAGAGCACGGCCCCAATAAGCTTCTCCTGATCTTCCGGAGTACAACGTATCTTTACTGTCAGAAGGGTAGCAGGATCATTGTTCTTCGGGCGAACCAGGCTCCGGGGAAAAACCGCTTTAAAAAACCCTTCACTGACCTCCATCAGCTCTTTGGAAGGATTACTCGGCCCGGTACTTCTCTGAAAAAAAACAGCGGCCAGGGTGATAACAATGGCTAAGATCCAACAGATGACCCCTCTCATAATTGTACTACCAAATGGTGTAATGTTTCATTCCTGCGGACTATGATCCGGATACGTTGTCCTTCTTCCAATTCCCCAAGAATGTCCATATATTCGTTAATATCCTTTACTGTCCTGTCATTGATCTGTATTACAACATCTCCATTCTGCATACCGGCTTCATCCGAAGGCCTTCCTTTTATAATAGTGCCGGCACAAAATCCTTCTCCTTCGTAAGTAAAATCCGGAATGACCCCCAGGCTTACTTTAAAGGCAGCCCGTTCCATGGAGGATTCGGGTTGTGCGGTTTCCTTGTAAACAGGATGAAAACCTTCCCTGGCAACAGCCCCGGCAACCGACACTGCATAAGATACGATGTGTCCCAGTCCTGAAAAATTGATCTTATCCGGACTATCAAACGGCGTATGGTAGTCGGTGTGCGCACCGGTACTGAAAAAGAGCACCGGGACCTTGTGGCGGTAGAAAACGCTGTGGTCAGAAGGACCGTAACCACCCGGTGAAGTTTTTAGCACCAGGGGCGCATTTTCGCCCAGACGTGCAAAGAGCAGGGAATCTGCTCCTTCAAACGTGCCGGTCCCGCTCACCTGCAGAACGCTGTCGCGCAGCCTTCCCACCATATCCAGGTTGATCATAAATGAAGGCAGCAAGCCCAATTGGTCCAGGGTGTCGGCCAGTTTTGCCGAGCCGAGTGTTCCTTTTTCCTCCGCTCCGAAAGCCGCAAAGATGATGTCTTTGCCGAGTTTCCGACGGCGGGACTGCCGGACCAGCAGCCGCGCTGTCTCCATGGCCGCAGCGACTCCCGAGGCGTTGTCATCGGCTCCCGGGTGTATGACCACGGTGTCCGGCCTCAGGCTCCCGGATCCGGGTCCGCCCATACCCAGGTGATCGTAATGGGCCCCAAGCAGAACAGAACCGGTCTGTTTCCCGGTCTTAAAAACCATAACAACGTTATAGGATTCCAGGTCCCGTACTTTGAAACGGTGTAAAGGGCCATCCTCAAAGAGGGGCTCAAACCCGTATGCTTCCATTCGGTCTGCTATATACAGGGCAACAATAGAATCCTGTTCACTGCCGGCTTCACGACCTTCAAAACCGGTTTGGCAAAGATGCATCAGTGTTTCCTCCAATGTACGAACGTCCGGTTGACGCGTTGTCTGACCGCTGCAGGAAAGAAACAGCACGGTGATGGAAACCATCACCGCGCCGGTTATGTAAGATCGGAATTTCATTATTAATCCAGTAATTCAGCGATTTTAGCTTTCATAGCTTCTCCGCGCAATCCACGCGCCACTATGGTCCCGTCGGGCCCAAAGAGAATGATATGAGGAATGCCGTTAATACCGTAAATATCGGTGGGAATGCTTTGTGCGTTTATGATTGAAGGCCATATAACACCCAGATCTTCAATGGCTTTTTTGGTGTCTTCCGGTTCTTCCCATACGGCTACGCCCAATACGGTGAACTTGTCCCCGTTGTATTTGTCGTATACCTCCCGGATATGAGGGATCTCGCGTTTGCAGGGTCCGCACCATCCGGCCCAGAAATCTACCAGGACGTATTTTCCTTTGCCAATGTATTCAGAAAAAGACACTGTTTTGCCATCTGAATCCTCAATAGTAAAATCAGTAAACATCATGCCTTCGGAAGTTTGTTTGAGGGCCTTACGCTGTTTGATGATACGTTGAACGGGACCTCTTTCAGTAACTGTTTTCCCGGCTTTTTCAAAATATCCGTCAAGGGCATTTGAATCCCCGTAATTGGAAAGGTACATCAATGCCATGGTTCCCACATCATTATTGGAGTTGGCCAGGAATATAGTTCCAATTTCTTCGGTGAATTTCGGAGTCCATACCGTCTCGAAATAACTTTCTTCATCTTCGCCCTGGTAACCCATGATCTCGTCCATCAGGCTGTTGTAGGTTGTAACGAGTGTACCGAGTTCTTTATTTAAAGGAGTTCCTTCTCCCAGTGCAACCTGTCCGGGCTGTCCCAGATCTATGGTGATGTCTCCGCCTTCCAGGATCAATTGTCCGCGGGAACGTTCACCGGTCACAAGACATAATACAGGTTCTTCTATTTGTCCTGAAAATACGGCCGTTTTTTCTGATATAACAACGCTGTCCACAACGCTGCCGTCATGGGAAGCTACAAGCCTTGCCGTTTTACCGTTAAAAGTATCATCCGGGAAAAGGGCTGTTACATTATACGAATTCGTACTGCAGGAACTTAACAGGATGATACCCAGCAGGGGGATCAAAGTGTAAAGTGATTTTTTCATAAATATAGTATTAGAAAATTTAAACAAAGATAGTGTATTTTAGTGTATATCCAGTCCCATACGCATATAAACCATATGTTTCAGCGAGCGGGAGATTTCTCTGAAATATTCCGTAACTGCTTTTTCGCTCCCGGGAAGGGCAAAGATCATGGAATTTCCGGCTACCCCGGCCAGTGAAGCACTTAGCAGGGCATTGGGATTATCGCTTCCGTATTTCAACCGTATGTATTCCATGATTCCCGGGATCTCTTTGTTCAACATTTTCTTTACTTCCGCAATAGTAATGTCTGAAGGACCTAACCCTGTACCACCTGTTGTAAAGATCATATCGTAACCTGCGCGGATGTGCCTTTCCAGCTCCGAATGCAGCATTTCCGCATTATCGGGCAGCAGTACGTAAGCAAGTTGTAAAGGCCAGTTGTTATCTTTGCAGAATTCCAAAACCATTTGTTGCAATTTCATGCCGCTACGATCTTCATAAAGCGCTTTATATGCACGGGTACTGAGGGTTATGACAGCTATACGGTATTCTTTCGGTACGTAAACAAGTTCATCCCCGGGCTTGAGGATGCCTCCGGAAAGGACGCGGGTAAATATGCCTTCCTTTGGCATGACGCAATTGCCTGTTTTTTCCTGTACCGGACATCCCGAGCCGTGGCATTTTTTACCTATTTGGGTAACTTCCAGCAATATATCTCCGCACCGGAACCTGTCTCCGGGTTTACAATGTTTCAGATCCGGGGTATTTGTACCGGGTTTCCCGGATGTGGTGATGTTCTCGGCAAACGATCCAAAAGGGAATTCCCCGGGATCAAGGTTCATCATTTGGTAGGCTTCTTCACCCAGCAGGCTCACCTGGCGGTGCCAGTAACCGGCATGGGCATCTTCTTTGATCCCCGAAGCATCCAGTTCCACAAACGGACGTGAAGTTTTGACCGTCCCTGTTTTTTCAGAGACATTAACGGAACGTATTATCATGGTGTAACTACTTTTTCTTTAGATTTTTCCAGGAGCCTGATACCGGTTATCTCCATATTCTTGTCGACTGCCTTGCACATATCGTAAATGGTCAGCAGTGCGATACTTACGGCAGTCAGGGCTTCCATTTCCACTCCCGTTGGCCCTGTGCAGCGGGCTTCTCCCAGGGCTTCTATCCCGTCTTTGTGCATTTCAAACGTTACATTAGCCTTTGACAGCGGTATGTTGTGGCACAGCGGGATCAAATATCCGCACTGTTTGGCGGCCGAGATGCCTGCAAGGGCAGCAGTGGTCAGCACAGATCCTTTTTTCATTTTGTCTTCCTGTATCAGGGTAAGGGTGTGCGCCGATAAACGGATGAACCCGCAAGCCTTTGCCTTTCGCAGGCTGTTTTCCTTGGACGAAACATCTACCATATTCACTTGTCCGTCCCGTAGTGTGTGAGAGAATTGTTTATTCATGACCAATGTTTTTTTATCCGCCTAAATAATGGAAAGATTCGCAGGTGTTGGTACTCCCGGAAGCCGGTTTGTTATGCAACGCATCATCCAGGGCTTTTTGCGCACCCAGTACTCGTATGTCGTAACCCAGGTTGTTAAACAGGCACGGTTTCAGAATGCCCGTTGAGGTAAGTCTTATGCGGTAGCAATGAGGGCAGTCACCGCCTTCACCGCCTTCTACCTTGGTAAAGGATCCCTTTTTCAGGTCCATGCAGTGGATCAGCCTAAGTTCAAGACCTTCCTTCAAGGTAAAAACCCGGAGCTTTTCAAGTTCTTCCTTCCCGGTTTCGGGCAACAGTACGCAATTGATCTTAATGGGGGACCCCGGCCTGCCGAATCCCGCTTTTTTGGCGGCCTGAATGCCTTCCAGCACCTTGCCGAGTTTTCCGCCACGCGTAAGTGTCCTGTATCGCTCTGCATCCAGCGTATCCAGGCTGATGTTTATCCGGTGCAAACCGGCCTCTCTCAGATCCCGCGCCATTTCCTTTAAAAGAATCCCGTTAGTGGTCATAGCCAGATCTTTGATTTCGGGAATGGCTGCCAGATCATGTATCAGGGATTGAATGCCTTTCCGGACAAGAGGTTCTCCGCCTGTCAGACGTACTTTGGTAATGCCGCGGCTTACGGCGTAACGTGTGAAATCCAGGATCTCTTCGTAAGACAGCATTTGGGAATGCGGGATCAGGGGGATACCATCTTCCGGCATACAGTATATACATCTGAGGTTACACCGATCGGTAACCGATATCCTCAGGTAGGTGATCTCTCTGCCAAATTGATCCTTCATCACGGATTAATAAAATATGAGTATTTCCATAGGCTCTCCTTCCCGTATGTGATCAATTCCCACGGGAATCCTTCCCAACGCATGTGCTTTGGCAAGTGAAACCTGGTGGGCGGATCCGTTATAGGGCAGGGGAGAAACCGTTCCATCCGGGTTGATCTGTAAGGGAATGTGTGCCATCCGGCTGCTGTTTCTTCTTTTATAGTTTCCTTTCAAAGGCAGGTTTGTGGAGAGTGGTTCCCACCGGGCTCCCTGCATAGCAGCTAAAAATGGTATTACCAGTAACAGGCACTGTACAAAAGAAGATACCGGGTTGCCGGGCAATCCGAAAATGTATTTTCCTGTTTCAGGAGAAACGGCAAAAGTGGTTGGTTTTCCGGGTTTTATACGAATCCGGTCAAAAAGAATTTTGAAGCCCAGTTCACGCATCACAACCGGCACCATATCAAAATCTCCCTCGGAAACACCCCCGGACAAGATAACCACCTGGTTTTCCTGTATTGCCCGGCTCAGAAGATTCTGTGTGTCTTGTGTTGTATCCGCTGCAATCCCGTAATACGTGGGTATTCCGTTGATCCGGTTTACCATGGACATCAATTGCCAGGAATTGCTGTTGTAAATTTTTCCCGGTTCGGATGCCTGTCCGGGCTCGGTCAATTCATTGCCGGTAGAAAGGATCCCAATTCTGATTCGCCGGCTGACCGTAATGCGGTCAATGCCGCAGGATGCCAACAAGGCCAAATGCTGAGGCCTTAGGATGGTCCCTTTTTCAAGGACACGTTCACCTTTTTTCAGGTCTTCTCCCCGGACCATAATATTAGACGTGGAGGAGGGTGTTCCGTAAACCAGTTGGTTCTGTGTTGTGGCATGTTCCACTATCAGGATGGTATCTGCTCCTTCAGGGACCATGGCTCCGGTCATGATCTTGCTGCACGTTCCGGGAGTGATCCGGTGTTTGGGCCGGTACCCGGCAGGGATCACCTCAAGCACCTTCATTCCTTTTAAAATGTCTTCTTTGCGGCAGGCATACCCGTCCATAGCAGATTTGGAAAAGGAGGGGATATCCTCGGGTGTGAACAAGTCTAGAGCCAGCACGCGATCACAGGCATCGGTCAGTGCAATTTCTTCTGTACCGGTGGGAACGGCACTATCCAGAACCGTTTCCAAAGCCTCATGGAAATCTATCATACCTGCAAAGATACAATGCTTTTTCTTATATTTGCCCTGAAAGGAATAGCCAATGCTCTACGGGAAAAACTATACATCCATACGCCTTATCTTTTTGTTTTTATCGGGTGTTATGTTGCTGTTCATAGTCGCGCCGTTGTTGGGATTGTTCTTTTCAACATCCGTTCCAGGTCTTTTTGAAACGTTCAGAGACAGGGAGGTTACTTCCAGTATCGGTTTGTCATTGGGCGTATCGGCGTTGTTTACCCTTTTGGCAGGTGTATTTGCACTTCCGCTGGCTTATATCATGGCCCGGAAAGATTTCCCGGGAAAAGCCATTGTTCAGGGTTTGATAGATATTCCCATAGTCTTGCCCCATTCGGCAGCCGGGATCGCAGTGCTTGGGTTCATATCCCGGGATTCAGCACTTGGAAAATTCGCCGATCTGTTTGGACTTAACCTGGTAGGGAGTCCTTTTGCCATTGGGGTGGCCATGGCATTTGTCAGCGTTCCTTTCCTGATCAATGCAGCCCGAGACGGGTTCCAGGCCGTTCCGGAGCGACTGGAACAGGCGGCACGTTCCCTGGGAGCTTCACCGTTCAAGGTCTTTCGTCAAATTTCTCTTCCCCTGGCCAAGCCTTCGGTAATCACCGGATTGGTTATGATGTTTGCTCGTGGAATGAGTGAATTCGGAGCTGTCGTTATTGTGGCATACCATCCCATGACTACGCCTGTTCTGATATTTGACCGCTTCAATTCCTATGGTTTGGATTACGCCCGGCCGGTAGCAGTACTATTTATTATAATATGTATACTGGTCTTTATTGCGTTGCGATTGCTGGGCCGTAAAAGAAAAGGAACTTGATATGCTTTCCTGCAGAAATATGGAATATACCATCGGGGCTTTTTCCCTCAGTAATTTTTCCCTGGAGCTGGAAAGGGGAGATTATTGTGCTTTGCTTGGGTCTTCCGGATCCGGGAAAACGATTATCCTGGAACTTATTGCGGGACTCAGACCGTTGAAAAAAGGATCTGTTGTGATAGACGGGAAAGATCATACACTTACACCACCCCAACACAGACCGGTTGGGCTTTTATTCCAGGATTATGCACTTTTCCCACACATGTCTGTCTACGAAAATATTGCATATCCTTTAAAAATCAGGGGAAAAGACAAGGCCGAGGTTCGGGAAACCGTACATGCATTTGCCGCAGAACTGGATATTTCCAGGCATTTGAACCGGATGCCCGGTACATTGTCCGGGGGAGAAAAGCAACGTGTTGCCCTGGCCAGAACGTTGGTCATACACCCGTTGGTTTTGTTGTTGGATGAACCCATGTCTGCCCTGGATGCGCCACTCAGGGAAAGCTCAGTGGCCTTGCTGCGCAGTGTCTCGGAAAAAGGAATCACGATCCTGCACGTAACGCACGATCCCTCGGAAGTCAATTCACTGGCCAACCGCCGGATCCACCTGGGAAGCACAAGCAAATAACCGCTAAACCCGTTTCGCGTACCGCATTGAAAACCAGTGTTAGGTTCTGACGTCACTGCCACAACTAATATAAACCACCGTTTACTTTTCATGTTACAGCCTCTAAAATCCATTGTGCGGTCTTGATATTACTGCCATTACAAACTACCATGCACTTCTGACGTGACTGCCTCTACAATTCATCGGATGGCCTTGATTTTACTGCCACTACAAACTACCATGCACTTCTGACATAACTGCCTCTACAATCCATTGGGTGGCCTTGATGTTACTGCCATTTCAAACTACCGTGCACTTCTGATTTTACTGCCACTGCAAACCATCGGGAGCTTTTGTTTCTTGCCGAGGCTCCCGGAGGTTTGCAGTGGTAGTAACCTGTTAGCAGTAACCAGACTTGGCAGCGGTATACTGGTAGGGGCAATCTGCTGGCAGGTACTGTTTCAGTTGTGAAGTCGCTGCCACCACAAGATAAGGGAAGCCTCGGCAAAAAGAAAAAGCTTCCCGTTCTTGTGGTGACAGCGACGCCAGCGGGAAGCAAGAGCATGGAGCGCCTCGGCAAAAAGAAAAAGCTTCCCGTTCTTGTGGTGACAGCGACGCCAGCGGGAAGCAAGAGCATGGAGCGCCTCGGCAAAAAGAAAAAGCTTCCCGCTCATGTGGTGACAGCGATCGACATGGCAATAACCTGGTGACCTGTTTTCAGCTGTACTTTCCATTGAAAACACGGGTGGGAGCCCGCGCAAAGGTGGTATATTTTAAATGATAACCGGAGGTGGTAAGTAACCGAAAAAGTGAAAATTCTTGTAACACACAATAGAATAGAAGATTATGTAATTATATAATAGAGTTGTTACTTACCACCTCCCCCCAAAATTACCGAAAAACCGCAAAAACAGGGGAGGGTGGTAAGTAGTCAAAAATCATCGAACGTGTCTAATGAACACATAATCAATGGTTTGAAAAATTTCATAACATAGCCGTTACTTACCACCTCCCGAAAATCAATCTACAAGGTTGCTGTTGGCATGCAATGCTGCTGGCAGGAACTGTTTCAGTCGTAAAGTCGCTGCCACCACAAGATAAGGGAAGCCTCGGCAAAAAGAAAAAGCATCCCGTTTTTGTGGTGACAGCGACGCCAGCAGTCAGCAAGAGCATGGAGCGCCTCGGCAAAAGAAAAAAGCTTCCCGATTATGTGGTAGCAGCGACCGAAGTGGCAGCGACCGAAGTGGTAGCGACCTAATTGGCAGCGGCTGTTGTTACTGCCCCATTGAACGAAGGATCTTTTGGCCTCCGTGGGGGTCTGTTAAAAAAGCTGCAAATTTTTTAGCCAGTTCGGGATTTTCTGCATTGTGGGGTATGGTGAAGCTGTAAGTAATGGGGGTTCCTTTTACCAGGACGGAGTCCCCGGGGCTGCTTCCCCTGATTTTTAATTGTGCCCGGGCATAGAAGTCTGCCATGGTGCTGTCCCCAAGGTTGATTTCCGGGGGCAATTCCAGGAAGCGAAGGCCGTGTTGCATGGCTACTGACTTGTAAATGAATATGTAATCAATGGAGTGGTTTGCCAATAACGCCAGCAGATCTACTTCTTTTGGCCGGATAAAACGCCGGTCCTTTTCTGTAAAATCTGATACCTTGAAAGTCCGCGTCCCGGATTTTTCCCTGTAATGGTCTTCTGCCAGTTGCAACATAAGTACAGAGCGGTACCCGCAGGGATCAGTGTTCGGATCTGAACGGCCGTAAAATACGTCCGGAGAGAGCAATATCTCCGGCCAGTTCACGTTGTTGATCTCATCAGCGCGGCAGGATTCCGACGTATAGGCAATGACCATGCTGTTCACGGCAAAAGCCTGGTTCATGTATGCATGTTCGGGGATGAGTAATTTTTCAATAACCTGGTAATCAGCAGATGCCAGGATATCGCAGGAACGTCCCAGTTCCGTGATCTTGCGTGCACAATCCACACTTCCTGCTGCTTCCATACGGAATTCTGTTTTTGGATGCATCACGGAAAAACTGTCTGCCAGGGCTTTCATGGGCAGGGAAAGGCTGCCGGCATGAAATACCACCAAACGGTTCTCTTTGCGTGAATATCCACAAGATATCAAAGAAAACAGCAGGGGAACCAGGATAATGGGAATGATCTTCTTCATAATGTTACCAAGGATTTTCCAACCTTATTTCACTAAGTCCTTTTATGCACCGGTCGGCAAAAGCATCTCCGGCCGCATAAATGGTAAAAGAATTGCCTTCCTTAACCAGAAGGGGGTCCCGGTGGTCGTTGCGGTTGATCAACTCGGCAAGGGAAAAGGCAGCCCGGTATCCGTCCACCCCGGCTACGCTCAGCATTCCGGAACGTATGGAAGGGTAATCATCCGAGGGGAACCAGGGGACAAGTACGCGGTTGATCTGAAGGCCCCGGAATTCCCGGACTCTTTTGTATCCCGTGCTGTTTCCGTAAAACAGGGTGGTGTGGCTGATCAGGGGCAGGTCTTGGGGCAGGTCCGTTATTACGGTCAGGGTGTCCTGCAGGGAAGACATTACAGCGAGCCTGCCCGGATCATTCTCCAAAACAATGGGATCGCGGTTTACTATATAATTGCCTTTCAGAGACCTGATGGTGATCCGCGAGGGGGATTTGATGTTTCTTTCAGAGATCAAATCCGATTCCACTACCAGCTGTGTCTGGTTGGGTAATTCCCACAATTCTCCCGTTTTGCCCGGAATGACACGGGTTACCCTTTTGGCAATGACAATGCCGTAGGGATTTGCCGAGTAGAAAATTTCTCCCCAGGAAAAAACGGCCATATCACCCCGGTCGTTTCTCACTTCGATGTAAATATCCACCGGGGGCCAGAAATCTTCTTTGCTGGCTTTGTTCACTTTCAAGGCACTCAAAATATCACACAATGCATACCCGTCGTAACGGAAAGCTCCTTTGAATGCGATGGAATCACCCGAGGGACAGTAAACGGCTTCTTTTACGGTAACGGTCCTGAGCGGGAAACGTGAAAGTTTGATCTCTTTTGTTTCTTCAACTTCTCCGTCTATCAACATCTTTTTGGGGCCGGGAAGGGTTGTGTAAGCCTCCCTGTTGAAATAATTGTTGGACCCGGAATTCCATATCAGTGTGGATCCGCTAATGGCATCCAGGTCAAGGGAAATGCAGGAAGTGATGAGGCTGCAGGATAACAAGACAGCCAACAGGGTAAGGAAACGATATGGTTTTATTGTCATAATTATTGTATTTATCCGGTTCAACCTCCACTTACAAGATGTATGATATCCAGGCGATCTCCGTCCCGCACAACGGTCAGGGGCCAGGATTCCCTGGGGATGAGTATGCCGTTAAGCTTCACTATAAGCATTTTAAAATGGAACGATTTCTGGTCCATGATCCGGGTAATGCTCATTTCTTGTTGCGAAAAGGTTTCTTTACGGTTATTCAGAGTTATGATCATCTGTCTTGTTACGGTTTTTCCTTTAATAAAAGTTGCAGGGCCAGGTTGGCCTGCATCATGGCAACCATGATCACCCGCGGGGCGAGTAAAGGTACAAGTTTTTCATCGGTTTCTTTTTGATCACCGCAAATATACAAATTTCCGGATCTTTGTACACGCAGGGTTTCCGGGCTGCCGTACCCGGCCATTCCGGACCCCATGATCAGAGGTTTGAATGGAAAATGCGCAATCATCCACTCGGCAAACCATTTTTTTTCTTTGGCACTGTCCAAAGCTTCAATTACCACGTCGCAGGAATTAAAAAGAGATTGGGCGTTGCGGGCTGTTATTTTGCAAGAACGGGCTTCCACATTTGTCCGGCTGTTTATGCGCAGCAGGTTTTCCCTGAGTGCTTCCACCTTCAACCGCCCCACCTGATCTTCAAAATAGAACTGGCGATTGAGGTTGGATTCCGTTACCGCATCGTAATCTGCAATGACAATATGACCTACACCGCTTCTGACCAGGGCAGCGGCTACGTTGGAACCCAGACCTCCTGCTCCGGCTATACCTGCTTTTTTTACGCTAAGGTGTGATGTAATATTTTGTATAACGGTCATTTTGGCTATTTTTGTAATGCAAATATACAACTAAAACACCGTTTATGAATGCAATCATTGGCAACCGGAAAGTGCTGGCCAGAATCCCTTACCAGTGGAAAGCGCTTGATAAAGGGTATTCAGACCAGAGCCTGTATGTAAATCTGGATACATTTTCAATTGAAGTGCGCCCTGTAGATCCGGAAGTGAAGGAAAGATTTGTGGGAGGAAAAGGATACGGGCTCAGAATGCTATGGGATGCAGTGACTCCGCAGACCAAATGGACCGATCCTGAAAACGAGATCGTTATTTCCGGAGGGCCGGTATGCGGGATCACTCAATACGCAGGATCCGGAAAAAGTATTTGTGTGGGTTTGTCACCGCTTACGGAAAGGGTGGTGGATTCCAATGTGGGAGGACATTTTGGGCCTCACCTGAAGTTTGCCGGGTTCGATGCCCTGGAAGTGCAGGGTATCGCTTCACAGGAAGTGATCGTGTACATTAACGGGGTAGACCATGAAGTGGAATTTTTTGCTCCCCCACAAGGTATGCATATAGACTCGCACCTGCTGGCAGAAGAATTGCATGAGATGTTTTCTGACAACGAAAGCGATAAACTAAACGTTTCGGTTGTATCTACAGGTCAGGCAGCTGACCACTCGCTGGTGGGCATGTTGAATTTTTCGTTTTATGATGTCAAGCGGAAAAAGATCCGGCTGAAACAGGCAGGAAGGGGCGGTCTGGGAACCTTGATGCGTCATAAGAACGTACGTGCCATTGTGGCCAAGGTGCCCAAAGTCTCCGGCAAACTGAACAATGTAGTGGATTTGCCGGCTATCCTGGAGAGAGGAAAACGTTTCAATAAGGAAATGAACGAGATGGATGATATCCAATGCCAGATGCGTAAAGTGGGTACGGCTCACCTGATGGGGGTAATGGAAAAATACGACCTGCTTCCGGTGATGAATTTCAAATACGGAGACCATAAGGATTGCCATAAAATTGATATGGAGGTGTGGAAAAAACATTTTTCACAGGGCATTCCGGACGGATGCTGGCTGGGTTGTACCATGATGTGTTCCAAAGGGATAGATGATTTTGAGTTGCGGACAGGTCCTTACAAGGGATCCAAGGTCCTGGTAGACGGACCCGAGTACGAAACGGCAGCTGCCCTGGGATCCAACCTGGCCATTTTTGATCCCTTGTATGTGGCCGAACAAAATTTTTACTGCGATACTTACGGGATCTGTACCATTTCCTGGGGAAATATTATTGCTTTTATTATGGAATGCTGGGAAAACGGCATACTTAATAAAGAACGTACCGGAGGACTGGAAATGACCTGGGGAAATGCTCCTGCAGCCCTGGAATGTATGCACCAGCTGGCGCGTGGTGAGGGCTTTGGACTGATTGCCGGACTGGGTGTACGTAAGATGAAAGAATTGTTCATTGAAAAAGGGTGGGGTGATCCGGGTTTTCTCAAAGACATTGCCATGGAGAACAAAGGCATGGAGTATTCCATGTACATATCCAAGGAATCACTTGCCCAGCAAGGCGGTTATGCCATGACAAACAAAGGGCCCCAGCACGATGAAGCATGGCTTATCTTTATGGATATGATCAACAACCAGATCCCAACCTTTGAGGATAAGGCAGAAGCGCTCCATTACTTTCCTATGTTCCGAACCTGGTTTGGCCTGGCAGGATTCTGCAAATTGTGCTGGAACGACATTGAACCTGCCGATAATGCACAAACCGATGAACCGGCAAAAGTCCCCGAACATGTGGACAATTACGTGACCGTATTCAAAGCGGTTACGGGCCGGGATTTTGACAAGGAAGAAATGATACGTATGTCGGAAAGGGTATACAATTTTCAGCGGATATTCAATATCAGGATGGGATACGGCCTTCGTAAGGACGATGCACAGCCTTACCGTGCCTGCGGTCCGGTAACCGAAGAGGAATACCTGTCCAGGCAGGAGCGTTACGACAAGCAATTGAAAGAAGAAGCAGGCGTTGATCCCCAGACCATGAGCCTGGACGAAAAACGCCGTGTGCTACGCAAATTCAGGGAAGACAGGTACGAAAGCCTTCTGGATTCTGTTTACAAACGCAGGGGATGGAATGCTAACGGGGTTCCTCGCATTGAATTTCTTCAGGAAATTGGGATGGATCTTCCGGAACTTTTAGAAGTGGTTAAACCGTTACAATAAGTCTACACTCCTTTTCAAGAACGCATTCAGGGATTCGCCTTTTAGCAGGTTGTTGGCCAGCAGTGCAAGGTCACAAACCTGGCTTATAAGTTTCTTGTCTTTTGATTCCCGGATCTTCTGTATTAATGGATGTTCAAAATTGACTACCAGTGAATAAGACTCGGGCATGGAGCCCATGAAATTCATACCTCCTCCCAGGGCTGACATTTCCCGGTAACGGCGCATCCATTCTCCCTGGGTGATGATCACCGGATTTTGTTGTGCGCCCATATTTTCAAAATTGACAGTAAAGGTTATGTCTTTTGGCAGTACTTCCTGGAAGGCTTCACTAAGTTCTTTTTCTTCATCTTCACTCATGTCCGGTTTGGACAGTTCTTCTTTGGGAATCAGTTTTTCAGGGGTGTCAGAATCCACACGCACAAAGCGTACGTCTTTCATTTTTGATTCCAGCAGGTTGACAAAGTGGGCACACAGGGGAGAATCCAGGAGCAGTACGTCGTAACCTTTTTCTTTAGCGGCACTTATATAGGCGTATTGTTCTTCTGTATTGGTAGCGTACAGGTATACCAGTTTGTTGTCCTTGTCCTTTTGGTTGGGTTCAATGAGTGTCTGGTATTCGTCAAAGCTCAGGTATTTCCCGTCTGTATTCTTTAGCAGGGCAAATTTTTGGGCCCGGTCGTAAAATTTATCTTCCGTCAACATTCCGTATTCTATGAAGAGTTTCAGGTTGTCCCATTTTTCTTCCAGGGAAGGCCTGTCGTTTTTGAAAATTTCTTCCAGTCGATCCGCCACCTTTCTGGTGATGTGGTTTGATATCTTTTTGACGTTGGAATCACTTTGCAGGTAACTCCTGGATACGTTTAGGGGAATGTCCGGAGAATCGATCACACCGTGCAAAAGAGTCAGGAAATCAGGTACAATGTGTTCAACGTTGTCGGTCACAAAGACCTGGTTGCAATACAATTGTATCTTATTCCGCGTTACTTCCAGCTTGTCCTTGATCTTGGGAAAATATAAGACTCCCGTAAGTTTGAAGGGGTAGTCTACATTCAGATGGATCCAGAAAAGCGGATCTTCTGCCATCGGGTATAATTTACTGTAAAAAGCTTTGTAATCTTCCTCCTTCAGATCGGTGGGCTTACGGGTCCACAGGGGATTGACGTCATTGATGATCTTATCCTTGTCAAGAACGACCTCTTTGCCGTCTTTCCATTCTTTTTCCTTGCCGAAAGCGATTTCTACCGGAAGGAAACTGCAGTATTTATGAAGCAACGTTTCTATCTGGCTTTCCTGTGCGTAAGATTCATGTTCGGCATAGAGATGCAGCACAATGTCGGTCCCCCTGTCTTCTTTATCAGTCGGTTCCAGGGTATATTCAGGGGTTCCTTTACAAGTCCATTTGACAGCTTGTGCCCCTTCCTGCCATGATTTTGTGATGATCTCCACCTTTTTAGCCACCATGAAACTTGAATAGAAGCCCAATCCAAAATGACCTATGATGTTGTTTGCCTGGTCTTTGTATTTCTCTAAAAATTCACCGGCACTGGAAAATGCAATCTGGTTGATGTATTTGTCCACTTCATCGTCCGTCATGCCTATACCTTTGTCCGAAACGGTTATCGTCTTTTTTGCCGGATCAGCGCTGACCCTTATGGTCAGATCGCCCAATTCACCTTTGATATCGCCTTTGGCAGCCAGCGCCTTGACTTTTTGTGTTGCATCTACTGCATTGGATATCAATTCCCTGAGAAAGATCTCATGGTCTGAATACAAAAACTTCTTAATGATAGGAAAAATGTCCTGGGTGGTTACCCCTATAGTGCCTTTGTTTTTCATAATAAATCCTTGTGGTTTTTGAACTCTACGGGGTGTCAAAAACCATTCCACGCGAAAAAAATATGACTATTTGTCAGTTCTGAAGAATTCCAGACACTGTTTCACCAGTCTTTCCTGCTGTTCTGTCGTTTTCAGTGTTTCCAGCGGAAATCCAAGGACTACTATGCTGTATTCTCCCTTGTAAGCCACTCCGGCACTCAACCGGTTATCCAGGTACCGGAATATGGTATAAGCCTCTTCACAGGCCGGTTCAAGGGCGTTGGGGGACTCAACCGGATATATGTCCTGGTTCAGGTAGGTACGGAAGGAATAGATCGGATCACCCGTAAGATCTTCATTGTAAAAAGCATTGAAAGGCGAGGGGGCTGTCATAATTTCCCCGGTACGTGAGGCATGGTTGCTGCGGTGCCGGACCCTGAGTACTTCCTGCGCAAAGATCCTGCCCAGACTGTCTTTTTCATAGCTTCCCCAGATATCGCTGGTGGTATAGGCCCCGGTTATCAGCATGTTGCCTCCTTCCTGTGCATAACTGGTTAGTTTTACCTGTAATGAAGGCGGAAAAGCTTTGAAATCAATCCGGCCGGAAAGGGTACCTCCCCGGGTTACCTGTTTCTGTTTTCCCAGGATCAGGTCCAGGGCATAAAAATCAGCAGCATTGTAGTTATCTGTGTCCGTAAACGCCTCCAGACTTGCGGAAACATAACTGTATCCGGCACGGGCGAATGCTTTTCCGTGGATAATTGGGTAATCGAATGTATTGCCCGGGATCACTTTGTCTTCCCAGTCGGCATAACTTGCACCGAATCCGGGGGCATCATCATCGGCCCAGCCGTTGCTGCGGCTGAATTCAAACTGGGAGCCTACGTATGATATGTCGCTGATGTATGGAACCCCGTGATCCGAAAAGTCCTGGAAACCGGCAAAAAGCGTGTCTTCGGAAGCAAAACTATCAGGGGCTGACAACCGTGTAAAACCGTTGATTATGAGAATTTTACCATTATCTTCCCCTGCAGAGGCCTTGTACAAGCTGACCGTTTCCGATGGGAAGCTTTCCCCGCCACGATTCACTGCCGTAACACGGAAGCTGTAGTGTTTACCCGGTTCTATTTCAATTTCTGCACTATTGCCTGCCGAGTAAAAGCCTCTGTTAAAAGCCGCTTTTTCATCACCGGTACGGGTGTATACCACATAACCATCCGCAGATGCTGTAGGTTCCAGGACATCTTCGGTAGGCTCCCAGCTTAAGATGGCTTTTCCGTTTTCTTTGTAATCAACGGCTATGCTGTTTACGGGAAGGGGTTGAACTACGTATTCAAAACCTTGTGTACTGCTCAGGTAACGCAGAATCCCCTTGTAGATGGCGCGGCTGACTGTAAAGCGGAAACGCGGATCCAGTCCGTACCGCATGTCTGCAAAGTTCTGATGTGAAAGCAGTTCCAAAAGCATTGCCGGCACCTGCGCCGTCCGGCTTTCAGAATAAGACCGGTTCCAGATGCCTCTTCGCGTCCAATCGGGATTCCATTGTGCCCTCACATCGTTGACTATCTGTGTTTGTACCAAATCGGTAAAATCCCTGGATGTTAATCGGCTGTGTCCTGTGGGCAGAAGTTCCGTGCCGTCGCTGTCCCGGGTATAAATGGCCAGTGTCCCGATAATGCTGTCGTTTTTGGTTACACCTGCATCTGTATGGAATGCCAGTGAGAGGTCAATGGGAATCTTCAATCCGGGATTGTCGGGATGTTTAACTGATCCTCCTGCCAAAGCATTGACCCACCGTCCCCTGGAAGTATAGTCGTCTGTATAATCGTTTGTACCTTCATAATAGGTATATACCGAGTCGGCAAAGCCTGCCCATTGGAGCCAGTAACGGGCACTTTCGGTAAAGCGGGGATAATGGCTTGTAATAGAGGGAATGGTAATGTTTTGGTACGAGGCCCGTATGGTGCTGTCCTCCACAGTCCTCCCGATGTTTCCCATGCCGCCTCCGAATTTCACGGCATCGGCAGTTACTACGGCGTTGATTTCCCGGCTGGCATTGGTCAGGGTAACCCGTCCTTCCACATTTCTGCCGGGATCAAAGGCAAAAGTACCCAGGTATATCCAGGTGCCTCCTCCCATTTGTTGGTTAACAAGGAAAACGTCCGATCCGCCTTTATGGTGAACGGTATATTGAGCGTCCCGGGCACTTATGGGGAGGCTGGCGTAAGAAACGTAAACGGCGTAACGCCCGGCCTCGGGAATGTCGGGGATCCACTCGGCAAATGCCGGCTGCATCACGGCATTCTTACGCAGTTCCGGGTTGTGGGTGACGATCCTGCGGTAGGTCCCCATGCGGAATGGATTGTCGTACTGCGTATAGACCTCTTTTTTATGGGCGAAGCCACGGCTGTCTTTTTCATCGGTACGCCATTGGTATGTGCCGCCCTGTTCGCTGTAGCCGCTATCCGGTGAATCATTGTCCACAATCACTTCGTGATTTTGAGTATCCCGTTCCCTGGGAAGCATTACAACAGCTCCGGCTTTTTCCAGCATGGGGGTCAGGAAGGGAAGTACATAAGACATGGTGTATAAGTCTTCAACGGTCTGAAATAAACGGGGTCGTTGCCATTCCCAGCGGGCCAGTTTTTGATCGTAATACAGACCGTGGCTGTGCCAAATAGCTAAGTGTTTGTCTTGTAGCCCGTTAGTAATGTTGTATGGGAGATTCTCCCGTGTGATCAGTGGCGTGGCTCCCAGTTCCGGCCATTGGTGTCTGCGTTGTTGCCGGTCTTCTTTCTTCATTTGTGACTGTGCTTCCAGTTTAGCCAGGTTGACGGCAGCCTGTCTTTTTTCCAATTTGATTTGCAGGGCAATTTCTTCGGGAGTACCTTTTTTTGGTTCAATCCTGGCCGGGTGCCGTTTGTCGATTTTTACCAGCTTGCCGTAATCTTTCCGGTTGTTTTCTATCTGTTTTTCTGTTAACGGGTTGTATGATGGATTGAAGTAACGCGGGATAAGATCCTCCAGGTCTTTGCCATCTGTCGTTACCCGTATGGAATAATGTTTGTATTTTTCCGGCAGGAAATGCCGGATGGTTGCATAAAACGAAGCCATTTGGCCAATCCTTACAGGGTACTCGGCCAGTCCGGAAGTAAAATTGAATAACAGGTTCTGGTGCCTGTCATCGTGACGGATGTTCCTGATCCGCAAAGGCGAAATGCGCATGACCCCGTCGCTGACAATAACTGTCAATGAATCTGTAAGTCCGGCAGTGGATGTACTGTCCAGAATTGGTGGAAAAGCGTTGTTTTGAGCCTGGGAATAAAAGAAAAATAAAGAATGAATGGCAAGTAGAAGGAATATCCGTTTTCTCATAGCTTGAATAAAATAGAAAAACAAATATAGTAACTTTGTGAACAATCAGAATGGCAAATAGTATGGCTGCAAAATGGAAAATTCGAATCCCTCTTATCCTTTTGGGATTTAGCCTGGTGCTTTTTATGCTTTTTAAGCTTTTCCCTGAATTTATGGACCCTGTTTATTCGGGATTCATTTACAGGTATATGGCGCAGGCAATCTCCGCTGTCATGTCTCTGATCCCTTTTTCCTTTGCCGAGATGCTGATCTACGCACTGGTGATTTCTCTGCTTTTCTTTACCGTAAAAGCACTGATCAGGAAAACGTGGAAAAAATATCTGAAAAACCTTGGGATAACGGTCATTTATGCTGTATCGATCTTTCTGTTGACCTGCGGTTTGAATTACCACAGACTCCCTTTGGAAGAGCATCTGGGATACCATACTGAGCCGGCTCCAAAGGAAGAACTGCTGGCATTGGCGGCCGGTATTACAGAACGGGCAAACCTTGCCGCATCGTTCACCGGCCGTGGTTCCCAAGGGGAGATGATCCCCGATTATTCATTCGAAGATATAAAAAAAGCAGTGTCAAATGCCTATGATTCGCTGGCCCGGGCTACAGGCCTGAAAGTAGGGGGTTATTATCCTTCTGTAAAACCTGTTATGGCTTCCCGGGGTATGTCGTATACCTTTGTTATGGGGTTTTTCTTTCCCTGGACGGTTGAGGCCAATATTAACAATGACGTACCTGTTTTCTGGATACCGGCCCTCATTGCCCACGAACAGGCACATGTAAGAGGTTTTATGAGGGAAAACGAAGCTAATTTTCTTACATATCTTTTAGCAGGATATACCCAAAACAGGGAATTGAAATATTCCTGCCTGCTGCATTCGCTCAACTACGTACTGAATGCCGTATACAAAGCGGCTCCTTCAGATTATGAGGGGGTTATGGCTAGTCTTTCTCCCAGGATCATCTACGATCTGGATCAAAACCGGGCTTACTGGGAACCGTTCCGCACCTCCTTTGCCGAGGTTTCTCAACAGGTCAATGATGCATACCTGAAAGCCAACGGACAAAAGGAGGGTGCGGGGAGTTACGGCAGAGTAGTGGACCTGATGATCGCACATCACAAAAATTATCAGGGATCGATGCAGCAAAAACCCGGACACTCCGTTTATATAGGTGAAGGCACCCAATAGCGGAAATAATATGGACCAGACAGCCCTTTACCGGGAATACAACAAACCCATTTATCATACCTGCCTGCGTATTTTACGATCACCGGAAGATGCGGAAGAGTGTATGCAGGATGCATTCCTAAAATTGTTTACCGGGGGTAAAATGCGGTTTATAAACAATAAAGCCTGCTATGCCTGGTTGCGCAAAGTGGCGGTAAGGGGTGCCATTGACCGCCTTCGTTCTTTGGACTTTCAAATGAATGTGAATGCCGGATCGCTTGAAAGCAGGGAAGTCCGGAATATCACGAACGAAAATGAGGAAGAGGATCCACAGAAGAAGGTACGTCTGGTCAGGGAACAACTAAACGAATTGCCCTCCGGGTATCGTACCATATTGAGCCTTTATCTTTTTGAAGGCTATGATTTTGAAGAAATTGCACAGATCACACAGCTGCAGCCTTCCACCGTCAGAAGCCAGTACAGCAGGGGCCGGAAAAAGCTGCAGGAAGAAATTGAGAAATTATGGACAAATTAAAATCATTCATTCAGGAAAACAGGGAGCTGTTTGATTCAGACCCGCTCCCCGAAGGACACGAATTGCGCTTCATGCAAAAATTGGAAAGTCGCAGATCTCGCAAACATAATTATCTGATTTATATATCGGTGGCCGCTTTACTTTTACTGGTAGTTACAATAGGGGTGCGATTTCTGAAAGAGGATCCGGTGAGCAGTTTATTTTATGTGGACCCGTGTGGAGGCGAATCATATACTTGCTATTACGATCAGATGCAGAAACTCTCCGAACAGATCGAATACAATACCCGGGAGCTTCCCGAGTACAAACGGCAGGAGATTCTTATGAACATGGAATCCATTATGCCCCGCTCCGCGGACGAGTTCTCCCAAATGCTTCCTGAAGACATTTCCAGCCGTGAGGCAGAGCGTTTAAACAAAGAATATTACCAACGGTTATATGAAGGAATGAAGCAACTGGCTTCTTTAACAAATTAAACAGAATCTACTATGAAAAAAATTATTTTGATCTCTTGCTTTCTTGTCTCTTTGACCTTACTTTCCGCACAGGATAAAGTGACACGTACTTACCAACTGGAGCCTTTTGATGCCATAAACGCTTCATTTATATATGAAATGGAAGTATTCAAAGGTAATGAATATACTTTAGAACTGGTTATTCCCGAAGATCTTGCCCGGGAAGTGGAAATCAAGGTAAGCGGGAAAGTTCTGAATCTGGGTATTACAATGGAGTGGTGGCGTACGGCAACCAATGTCATTGGAAAACAACACACCATTCAAGCCCGCATAACCATGCCGGATCTGACCGGGGTGGAATTGTCAAATGCCGCATCCCTGATCACCCGTGACAATTTTAATCCGGCCAATTTTAAGGTCAAACTGTCCGGGGCATCCGGTGCAAAAATGAATATACTGACACATGCAGCAAATGTTGATATAAGTGGGGCTTCAAATTTAGAGATCAGCGGGTTGGCAACATTAGCAAAAGTTTATGTCAGTGGTGCATCTGTATTGAAGTACAACCAGGAAACAGAACAAATTGACCTGGAGGCCGGCGGTGCTTCTTCTGTCGTGATGAGAGGCAGTTCCACAAAGGGTACTTTTGAAGTGTCCGGCGCCAGTTCCCTGAAAGCTTTTGAATTTCAGATGGAAGAACTGGACCTGAAGTGTTCCGGAGCATCCGACACCCGGGTGTATGTTACCGGTAAGATCAGTGCTGTGGCCGGAGGAGCTTCCGATATCCATGTAAAAGGCGATCCCAAATTTACCAAATCTGTTTCCCGCGGTGCCTCATCCATCAAGTCCGTTAAATAATAGTATTACTTTATATAAAATATTTAAATCACTATGAAAAAGCTACTTATAATTACAATATTAAGTCTTCTTTCTACCGTGGCACTGGCGCAGAAAGAAGCTATAGAGAAAAGAAATTTCCAAACAGGTCCCTTTACCGGTGTTGAATTATCCGGGGTAGTGGAGGTTACATTGGAAAAGTCAAATGCTCATTCAGTATCCGTGGAAACATACGGTGAGGTGTTTGATTATTTAGATGTTAAAGTCAAGAACGGGATACTGCATATTGGTTTCAAGAACGGAGGTTTGCCCAGATCTATACAAAGAAAATACAGAAACTTAAAAGTTATATCTAAAGTAACACTTCCGGTTTTGGAGAGCGTTGAAATGAGTGGTGTAACCAAGCTTTTTGCAAGAGATCGTTTTAAGGCAAACGAATTGAACATAGAACTTTCAGGGGTTAGTAATGCCGAATTTGAATACATAGAAAGCACGACAATGGACGTTGAAATATCGGGTGTTTCCAAAGTACAGCTGTACGGGGATACCGAACAACTGAACCTGGAGATCAGCGGTGCTTCAAAAGGATTTTTCGTATTGGAAAATAAAACCCTTACCTTTGCAGATATTGAGATCAGCGGCAGCGGGGAAGGCACTTTTGAAGGCAAAGCCATACGTTCTTTACTGGATATAAGCGGTACAGCCAATTTTGAAGGAATGAAATTCCGGGTGGAAACCATGAAGGCAGTCATAAGTGGAGTTGCCAGGGCCCGGGTAAACGTAGCGGGCTCGCTTGAACCCGAAGTATCCGGTGCCGCAAAATTGCATTACAACGGGAATGTGAACCTCAGAAATGTCAATAAAAGCGGGGCTGCACATATGACTACATACTAAATAAACATACTATGACACCAAAAGAGATCCACGAAAAAATCCTTGTACTCGATTCACATTGTGACACACCCATAATGCTCAGAAGGAAAGGATTGGACATAGGAAAAAGAACTGATAATGGACACGTGGACCTGGTGCGTATGAAAGAAGGAGGCGTAAACGCCTCTTTTTTTGCTATTTATGTATCAAATAAATGGGAGCCGTTTGAATGCACGTTCAAAGCGCTGGAAGCGCTGGCCTCTGTCTACGATATGCTCGGCAAGTATCCCCATCTGGCGTCTTTGGCCACGGATGCCCAAACGGCTCGGAAATTAAAGGATCAGGGGAAGATTGCCATCTTTCTGGGAATGGAAAACGCAGGACCTGTGCATAAAGACCTATCCCTGCTGCGCCTGTTTTACAGAATGGGAGTCAGGTATATTACCCTGACACATGCCGGAAACAATGAAGTTTGTGACAGTTGTGCCACCAAGGAAAAGCGTTGGCATGGTGTGAGTCCTTTCGGCAGGGAGATGATTGCAGAAATGAACCGCCTGGGAATCCTGGTAGATGTGGCGCACATTTCCGATGAAGCGTTTTACGATGTTTTAAAATATTCTACCCGTCCCGTTGTATCCACACACTCTTGTTGCAGAGCTTTATGTGATGTACCCAGAAATCTTACAGATCAAATGATTAAGGATCTGGCCGCCCAAGGTGGTGTTTTACAGATCAATTTTAATCCCCCGTTCCTTGACAAGAAATATTCCCTTGCTGTTGACCCCTTATTGGACGAATACGAAGAGGCCGAGGCGGCATATGCCCAAGACCCCGACGGGAGCCGGGAACGTATGGAAAAGGCTAAAAAGGCACTTTTTGCGCTTCCGCGTCCTTCTTATAAAAAAGTGGTAGATCATATTGACCACGTTGTGTCACTGGTGGGACCGGATCACGTGGGCATTGGTTCTGATTTTGATGGTATTGAAGTCTGTCCGGAAGGACTGGAGGACATTTCCCGAATTCCCATACTTACCGAAGAGCTTTGTGCAAGGGGATATTCCTTTGAGGATATCCAAAAGATCATGGGGGGTAATTTCCTGAGACTCTTATAGCCAGCCGGCCTTTTGCATGATTTGTTCGGTTTTTGCAACTGTAGATTCCCGGTCAAAATCCCTGGTGGAAAAAATCAGCAGCAAGACGCCGCTTTCAGGGTATCTTCCAGCATAGATCTTGAATCCGCCGTTATCCCCGGTATGGAATATTTTGGGGGCTCCGTTAATTTCGGTAATAAACCAGCCGTAACCGTATCCTGTTTCAGGTATATCAGTTTGAATATAAGCGGTATGTGCTCTTTTTGTCATTTCTTTGTCCAGGATCTTGTGATCACGCAGGGCATATTCCCAAAGCATAAATTCTTCAAGGGAAGTGTACAACGCTCCGTCTGCCTTTGATGCAAAGAAAGTCGTTTCTCCATAATCGCATTCCTTCCATTGCCCGGTGGTGTCCATCCTGTATCCGTGTGCCATTTGCGGGATGTCACGGCCTTCTTCAAAGTACAGTGTGTTAGTCATACCTGCGGGTGTAAAAACTTCCTGTTCCATATATTCCTCAAAAGGTTTGCCGGAGGCTTTCTCAATTACTGTATACAAAAGCTGGAAGGTGGGATTCATGTATTCATAGGATGACCCCGGTTCAAAATTCAGGAAACTGAGCGTATCCATATATGAATACGAATCCACATCTGTGGAGTGATATACGAAAAGGCTGTCTGTCCTGGGCCTGGCATCGGGGATGCCGGATGTATGAGAGAGCAGGTGTGCCAGGGTTATCCTGTCAAAGAACCCGGCTTGAAAATGCGGAAAATATTTGGAAACAGGATCCTCCAGAGACAGTTTGCCTTCTTGTGCCAGTTTGAGTGTGGCCGCAGCAGCAAACTGTTTGGAAACCGAAGCAATGCAAAAAAATGTAGCAGGGGTTATCTCAGTTTCAGGATCCAGGGTGGCCAGTCCGTATCCTTTTTTTAATACGGCACGATCTTCTTTAAGGACCAAAACGGCTCCTCCGGGAGTAGTGTCCGGCCACAGTTGGTGGTAAAGATCATCTATTTGTTTTATAGCTGTCTGCTCCCTGTTGTTACAGGCAGTTAATAAAAAAACTAACACCATTAAGGGGATGGTGATCCATTTTTTAGACATAATGTAAAAGTTTAATTAGCGGTATTTTTGTTTATATGCTTCAGTATTTTACGTACAATTCCGGGGCCTTCATAGATGAAGCCCGAATAAACCTGGATCAGCGAAGCCCCGGCATGGAGCATATCCATGGCATCTTCCGGGCTCATAATCCCACCAACACCTATTACAGGGAGGTTTCCGTCGGTTTTTGTATGAATGTAACGAATTATTGAAAGCACTTTTTCTTTCAGGGGAGCTCCACTCAGACCGCCTTCTCCAATTTGGTCCAGAACGTCTTTTCCGGTAACAAGCCCTTCCCTGGAAACTGTTGTGTTGCAGGCTACTATGCCGTCAAGACCGGATAACAATACAAGTTCGATCAACTGATCCAAAACGTCGGTTGAGATGTCGGGGGAGATTTTTAATAATATCGGCCGGTAAATATCGCAGTAACGGCGTATCTCTGTAAGGTGACGGGTAATTCGCGTGAGGTTTTCCACGGCCTGCAGGCTACGCAGATCCTTAACATTGGGACAGCTAACGTTGATCACAAAATAATCCACGTAATCGTATAATTGGGCGAAGGCTTTTTCGAAATCCTTATAAGCCAGATCGTTGGGTGTAGATGTGTTTTTGGATATATTCCCGCCAATAATCACGCGGGGATGCGTTTTCTGTATGTTTTTAACGATTTTTTTTACTCCCGGGTTATTGATTCCCATCCTGTTGATAAGCGCTTTGTCTTTTACCAGCCTGAAGCTTCTGGGTTTGGGATTCCCTTCCTGGGGAGCTACAGTAACAGAGCCTATTTCCACAAATCCGAATCCAAGATCGGCCATCTGGTTGATCACTTCCGCATTTTTGTCCAAACCGGCCGCTAATCCCACCGGATTGGGAAAGTCCAGTCCCAGAACCTGTCTTTCAAGAGCAGGGGATTTATACGAAAAGCACATGCGCATCATTCTTCCGGCAAACGGAATGTACTTTAGAATAGCTAAAGCTTTAAATACCAGCTTATGCGCGGTTTCGGGCGGAAATAGAAATAATAATGGCTTTAAAATGCAATACATATTGTTTCATGATTATTGAAACAAATATAAGGATTAATTCCAGGAAACAATTTAGAGATGCACATCACCGGGAGAATACGCGGTGAACGTATTGTCAGAGTAAAACAGTAACACTTTCACTAGTTTATGTTTAACTTCAGATGAACTATCATAATATTCTTCAGATGAGTTGTTTTCATCAACAATATCCTTATGCTCATCAAATGCCGGAGCGGGTTCAGACTCTGCTTCCGTGTTGAATAAAGAAGCTGATTTAGCTTCTTTATACATCTTTCCTTTGCCTGTTATAAGCCATTCTGCGTTTAACGAAGGGTAGGCCAGCAGCATTTTTTCAATAAAATCGAATCCCGGTTTGTTACGCCCTGATAAAATATGAGATACACCTGAACGTTGTATCCCGATCTGATCGGCAAAACGGGAAGGAGACATGTTTTCTGCCTGTAAAAACTGTTGCAAACGGGTTCTCATAATTGTAAACTAATTTTTACAAATGTAATATAAATAATGTTTACTTATGTAAATATTTGAAGAAATACATTTGTAAACAAAGAGTATTTAATTATTATACTATTTCTTTGTTTAACAATAGTTTCAATCTAAATATATTTCTTTGACCAATATATTAAGCTTATATTTAGATAAAAGCTGTATAATACTGGTATACAAATAATAATACTTTATATTATGTTAAAAATGCTTTAAAAACGTACATTTTGCAATATATTGCATGAAACATAACTTTATATAAAATTTATAATAGACTGGATAACAAACTAATAAAATTAAATTAAAAGCAAGTTTATAAATGTGAATTCACTTTTTTAACATATCAAAAATAATTAGAAATATATGCCAAAAATGATTACATAAACAAACCTTAAAGTTTACATAAGTAAATTACAAATGTAAATTAAGACATAAAGTATTACTTTAAGTAAAATTTCACGTAAATCAGATACCTTTGCACCCACTTATGGAAACTTTTCATTTTCCCATTCCCGGCGTTCGCATAAGTGACTATACTTATGACCTTCCCGAAAACCGAATCGCACGTTATCCGCTTCCGGTCCGTCACGATTCAAAAATGCTTGTTTACCGGAATGAAGAAATAACGGATGAACATTTCAGGAACCTTCCGGACATCCTCCCCGACGACAGCCTACTTATCTTTAATAATACACGTGTTGTTCCGGCAAGATTGATTTTCAGAAAGGAGACAGGGGCCCTTATAGAAGTGTTTTGCCTGGAACCTGCTTCACCAAAAGAATACATACTGGCTTTTTCCCAGAATGCTTCCTGTACCTGGTATTGTGCCGTTGGGAATGCCAGGAAATGGAAAACGGGACATTTACCATTATTCAATCCGGAAAACGATCCAAAAATCGAGAAAATAGGCTTATCAGCCAGTATTATCGGGCAGGAAGCTGACCGATACCTGGTACGGTTCAGCTGGTCAAAGCCTATTCCTTTTTCAGCCGTCCTGGAAGCATCCGGCCGGGTTCCCATTCCTCCTTATTTAAAACGAGAAGCAGAAGACAGCGATCTGGAAAGGTATCAGACCGTTTATGCGCGAAACAGGGGATCTGTTGCGGCACCTACCGCGGGATTGCATTTTTCTGACAAGGTGATCGGCGATATGCGGCGAAAAAATATTGGAATAGCCGAATTAACACTCCATGTGGGGGCGGGGACCTTTAAACCGGTTAAAACACCATATATAAGGGATCACATAATGCACAGCGAACCTTTTGAAGTATCCCGGGATTTTCTGGAGCGTCTTTCAGCCCATCAGGGTCCGGTGGTTTCTGTAGGAACCACCTCCTGCAGATGTATAGAAAGTCTCTATTACCTGGGTCTCCAGGCAGAGGCCGGGAGAGATCCCCTGTTCGTGGGGCAGTGGGAACCTTATGTGACCCCCCGGGAGATTTCTTACAGGGAAGCAATCCAACACCTCCTGGAGTACCTGAAGAAAAATAAAAGTGACGCGCTGAAGGCATCCTCGCAGATCATTATTGCCCCTTCTTATGCCTTTCAAACGACCGACATTCTGGTGACAAATTACCATCAACCCAACTCCACTTTACTGCTGCTTGTGGCGGCATTGATCGGGGAAAAATGGAGGTCTGTATACGACCATGCGCTTGCCTCCGGATACCGTTTTTTAAGCTACGGGGACTCTTGTTTGCTTTATAATCCGAAATCAAAGAAAATTAATTAATTACAGCTATATACAACAATGATGTTTTATCATATAACGTTGTTGTTATTTATTATTATAAGTAGATGTAAAACAATTTTTTATAGTTTATCTGTAGGCGTCTATTCCTAATTCTTCATAAGTTTGTTTCAACGCCTTCTCATCATCGGAAATAATGAGCATTCTGTCGCCTATACGGATCTCGGTTCCGCCCCTGGGAATGAAAAAAGATTCGCCTCTTTTTACCATTACCACAAGCGTTTTGTCGGGCAGCGGAATGTCCATCATCCGGTTCCCGAACCGGAGGCTTTCCTCGGTAACGATCACTTCGCTCATTGCCGATTTAATATCCTCGGAAAACTCCATTTCAAATTCAGATTTCCGTTTTTTTCGTTGCGGAAAAGACAGGTGAAGTTTTTTGGCTACCCAGGGAATGGAAGTCCCCTGGACAAGAAGTGAAAGAATGGTTATGAAAAAAACAATATTGAAAAGGGCATTGGCTCCCGGAATGTCATATAAAAAAGGATAGGTGGCAAATATGATCGGAACGGCTCCCCTAAGGCCAACCCAGCCCGTGAATATCCTGGATTGAAAAGTCATCAAACGGAATGGCCACAGAGTCAGCAAGACGGCAAGGGGTCTTGCCAGAAGGATCATAAATACACCAATAATCAATCCGATACCCGCTATGGGCCAGAGTTCAGACGGGTTGACCAACAATCCGAGCGTCAGGAACATAATGATCTGGGACAGCCAGGTAAGGCCGTCAAAGAAGTTCCGTGTATTTTTCTTGTGCAAAAAACGGGCATTGCCAATAACAAGGCCCCCAATGTACACGGCCAGAAATCCGTTTCCCTGTATCAAGTCCGTAAAGGAAAAGATGAAAAAGCAAAAAGCCAGGATCAATATGGGATAAAGGGAATCATTTCCAATATTGGCTTTCCGGAGCAGGTACGCACACAATTTTCCCAACAGGTACCCGGCCAATGCTCCGGCCGCCATCTGGTAGAAAAACATCAGTACCACCAACCAGATTTTTGTCTCTTCCGGTGTTGTTATTACCTGTATCATGGTAATGGTCAACAGGTAGGCCATGGGGTCATTGCTACCGCTTTCCAATTCCAACAAAGGCCGCAGGTTGTGTTTCAGTTTCAGGCCTTTGGATCTGAGTATGGCAAAGACCGACGCCGAATCAGTAGAAGACATTATGCTGCCCAGCAACAGGCAGACTGGAAAAGACAATTCAATACCCGGCAACAGTAATGAAAGCAGGTAAATAAAGGATCCCGTCAGCAGGGCGGTGATCAAGACCCCTAAGGTAGCCAATAAAACACCCTGCCGGGCAACCGGCCGGATATCTTCAAAGCGTGTATCCATCCCCCCGGAGAAAAGAATAATGCTTAAAGCCACTATGCCTATGAACTGGGCTGCTTTCTGATTGGAAAAATCCAATCCAAGGCCTTCGCTTCCGAAAAGCATGCCCACCATAAGGAACAACAAAAGGGTGGGGACTCCGAATTTATATCCTGTTTTACCGGCCAGAAGACTGATAAAAAGTAAAACAGAACCTATAAGCAATATGTTTTCAGCAGTTATGATCATGGTACAGGTTTTAATTTGTAAAAATAAGACTTTTTTAAATGGAAATTCGTAAGCAATCGATATATTTGCAGATTAATATTTTAATAAATACTATCCGTTATGAGCAAATTTATTTCTATGGAAGAAGCCGTTGCAAAAGTGAAGTCAGGAATGACCATTATGATGGGCGGTTTTCTGGGAGTCGGGAGCCCCAACAGGCTGGTAGATGCTTTATTGAAAACCGATGTAAAAGACCTTACCGTTATTACCAACGATACGGCTTTTGCACATATTGGCGTCGGAAAACTGATTGCAGAACGAAGGGTTGTCAAGATCATTACCAGTCATATTGGAACCAATACGGCCACCGGGGAATTGTACCATGCAGGAGAATTGGAAATTGAATTTGTCCCGCAGGGAACGCTCATTGAACGGATACGTTGTGCCGGTGCCGGCCTGGGAGGCATCCTTACCCCCACAGGACTGGGAACTGTTGTAGAAGAAGGCAAGCAGGTGATCCACTCAAACGGCAAAGATTACTTGCTGGAAAAACCCCTGAAAGCCCAGATGGCACTTTTGGGAGCCAGTACAGCCGATGAAGAAGGGAACTTGTTCTTCAAGGGAACATCCCGCAATTTTAACTCCATGATGGCTATGGCGGCCGATACGGTCATAGCTGAAGTGAAAGACATTGTTAAAACCGGGGAGATACAACCGGAACATGTTCATACACAAGCTATTTTTGTGGATTACGTTATTAAAGCTTAATTAATAAAGAATGTCATTATGTCACAGAAACTGAAACTGGAAATCTCCGAAAAAATGTATGAAGACGCCCTGAAGATCATACCGGGAGCGATAGCAGGTATTCGCCGTCCTTACAATTTTGTACCCGGCCAGTATCCCATATACTTTGATCATGCAAAAGGAGGAAGGGTAACAGATGTGGACGGCAACCAATACATAGATATGTTGTGTGCCTACGGTCCCATAATCATAGGTCACCGTGAAGAAGAGATCGATAATGCGGTTATTGAACAGATACAGAACAAAGGTTTCTGTTTTTCACTCACACAACCGGTACAAAACACCCTGGCCCAAAAACTCATAGAGCTCATCCCATCGGCAGAAATGGCTGTTTTTGTCAAAACCGGGTCGGATGCCACCTCTGTAGCCATAAGGGTTGCCAGGGCAAATACCGAAAGAACAAAAGTGATCCGTTGCGGTTATCACGGATGGCACGACTGGTGTGTGGAAGTCAAAGGAGGCATTCCCAATAAGCTGTGGGAAGACGTTTACGAATTCCATTACAACCGCCTGGATGAGCTGGAAGATCTTATGAAAGAACACGGAGACCAGACAGCCGCCATTATCATTACACCGGTAGGACATCCACTGGCCGAAAAAGTCCAGATGCCTGCCCCGGGTTTCCTGGAAGGGGTCCGTGCCCTGGCCGATAAATACGGTACAATTCTGGTATTTGACGAGATCCGTAGCGGATTCCGTTACCATATGGGCGGAGCACAGAAAGTTTTCGGCGTTACTCCCGATCTTTCCGTATTCGGAAAAGCCATGGCAAACGGGTATCCCATTGGAGCTGTGGTAGGCAAGGAAAAATATATGAAAGTATTGGCAGACAGGGTATTCCTGTCATCCACCTTTTTCCCCAACAGCCTGGAACAGGTTGCTGCACTGAAAACCATTGAGATCCTGGAACGTGATAATATCCTTGAGAAAATCCGTGAAAAAGGAGAGCACTTCGGAAAAAGATTGCATGAGATAGTGAAAAAAGTTCCTTATGACGTGGAAGTATCGGGAATACCCCTGATGCCTTTTATCACATTCAACAGGGATGCCGACAACCTCTACAAAAAACTTCGTCCCGGGTTCTATACTGAACTTATAAGACGCGGTGTCTTCCTGCAACCTTTCCATCACGGGTACGTAGCCTACCGCCATACAGACGAAGACATCAATTATGCAGCCGATATGGTGGAAGAATCATTCGGAGAACTGAAAAAATATATATAAAAACAGCAGATTACTATGGACAAACTGATCATTACCGCTGCCATTTGCGGAGCCGAGGTCCTCAAGGAACATAACCCCGCGGTCCCTTACACCGTAGAGGAATGTGTCCGTGAAGCCCGTTCTGCTTACGATGCAGGGGCAAGCATCATTCATCTTCACGTCCGCTACGACGACGGAACCCCCACCCAGGATAAGGAACGTTTCCGGGTAATAATGGAAGCCATTGCCCATGCTTGTCCCGGGGTCATCATCCAGCCTTCCACCGGCGGAGCCGTGGGCATGACAAACGACGAAAGATTGCAGCCAACCCTTTTGAATCCCGAGATGGCTACCCTGGATTGCGGCACGCTCAACTTCGGAGGAGACGAGATCTTTGAAAACACCGAGAATACCATCAAATATTTTGGAAAGCGCATGATTGAAAGGGGGATAAAACCCGAGTTGGAGGTATTTGACAAAAGCATGATTGAAATGGCCCTTCGCCTGGAAAAGAAAGGATACATCCAAAAGCCCATGCATTTTGATTTTGTAATGGGAGTCAACGGAGGTATTGGCGGATCTCTCAGGGACTTTGTTTTTCTTCGGGGAAGCATTCCTCCCGATGCTACCTACACCGTAGCCGGTTTGGGCCGTTTTGAAATGCCCCTTGCCGCTGCTGCCATTATCGACGGAGGTCATGTACGCGTTGGATTTGAAGACAACGTTTACATATCGAAAGGCGTTTTGGCCAAATCCAACGGAGAACTGGTGGAAAAAGTGGTGCGACTGGCCCGGGAACTGGGCCGTGAAATTGCCACTCCCGCAGAAGCTCGTGAAATTTTAAGTTTACCCATCAAACAATAATTAACAAACAATTTAATTACTTATTTTAACAACAACTGCAAATGAAAAAAGGTAACAAGTATGGTCTTCACCGGGTCATTGAACCCAAAGGCGTTCTTCCGCAACCTGCCAACAAACTGGATAACAACATGGATGAGATCTACGACAACGAGATACTCATAGATGTAAAAACCCTGAATATTGACTCGGCAAGTTTTACCCAGATAGAAGAACAAGCCGGAGGAGATAAAGCCAAAATTGCCGAGATCATGTTGGGCATTGTTGCAAAGCAGGGAAAACACCGCAATCCCGTAACCGGATCCGGAGGGATGTTATTGGGAGTTGTGGAAAAGATCGGGGAAGCACTGGAAGGGAAGATAGATCTGAAAGTGGGAGACAAGATTGCCACTTTGGTATCCCTTTCCCTGACGCCCCTTCGCATAGACAAGATCAAAGACATCAGGCCCGATATTGATCAGGTGGACATTGACGGAAAAGCGATACTGTTTGAAAGCGGCATCTATGCCAAGATCCCCGATGATATGCCCGAAACGCTTGCCTTATCGGCCCTGGACGTAGCCGGTGCCCCTGCACAGACAGCCAAGCTGGTTAAACCCGGAGATACTGTACTTATTATTGGAGCCGGAGGGAAATCCGGAATGCTTTGCAGTTATGAAGCAAAGAAAAGAGCCGGTGTAACAGGGAAAGTAATCGGCCTTTGCCACAGCGAACGTTCCACAAAACGCCTGGAAGCGTTGGGATTCTGTGACCACGTATTCTCTGCAGATGCGACCCAGCCTGTTGCTGTGCTGGAAAAGATTGAGGAACTGACCAACGGTCAAATGTGTGACGTGACCATCAATAACGTAAATATCACGGATACGGAAATGACTTCGATTCTCTGTACCAAGGATACAGGCCTTGTATATTTCTTCTCTATGGCTACCAGTTTTACCAAAGCAGCCCTGGGAGCAGAAGGTGTGGGTTCGGATGTTACCATGATTGTAGGTAACGGCTACACTAGAGGTCATGCAGAGATCACATTGCAGTTACTCAGGGAAAGTGAAAAACTCCGTAAGATCTTTACCGAGCTGTACGCATAATAGAATTATTAACATGAAAGAAACAAGAAGAGAACAATTGTTTCCCAACGTAACGGATCAGGAGTGGAACGACTGGAAATGGCAGGTTCGCAACCGTATTGTTAACCTGGAACAACTCAGGAAGTACATTACACTTACTCCGGAAGAAGAAGAGGCCATTCACCAATCACTCAAATTGCTCCGTATGGCCATTACTCCGTATTACCTGAGCCTGATAGATCCGGACGATCCCACTTGTCCGGTTCGTAAACAGGCCATTCCCACAAAAAAGGAAATGTACCGTTCACCCGCTGATTTGCTGGATCCGTTGCACGAAGATGAAGACTCCCCGGTACCGGGCCTGACACACAGGTATCCGGACAGGGTGCTTTTCCTGGTAACGGACCAGTGTTCCATGTATTGCCGTCATTGCACAAGACGCCGTTTTGCCGGACAGAAAGACCACGAAGCATCCAGCGACAGGATACAACAGGCGATCGATTACATAGCACGTACACCCCAGGTAAGGGACGTACTTCTTTCCGGCGGAGATCCCCTGACCATGAGCGATGCCCGGCTGGAATCCATCATATCCCGTTTGCGCGAGATCCCTCACGTTGAGATCATCCGGATTGGAACACGTACCCCGGTAGTATGCCCGCAGCGTATTACACCCGAGCTCCTGGATATGCTCCGTAAGTACCATCCCATATGGATCAACACCCATTTCAACCACCCCAACGAGATCACACCGACTTCCAAAGCTGCCTGTGAAAGAATGGCAGATGCCGGTTTCCCTTTGGGCAATCAGACGGTGTTGCTGCGCGGAGTAAACGATTGCGTGCACACTATGAAAGAACTGGTCCACAAACTGGTTATGATCCGAGTACGTCCATACTACATCTATCAGTGCGATCTGTCCATGGGTCTGGAGCATTTCAGAACACCCATTTCCAAAGGAATAGAGATCATTGAAGGATTGCGTGGACATACATCGGGTTATTCAGTGCCTACTTTTGTAGTAGATGCCCCCGGTGGCGGCGGAAAAATTCCTGTTATGCCCACTTACGTGATCAGCCAGGCTCCCGGAAGAATGGTGTTGCGTAATTATGAGGGAGTTATCACTACGTATACGGAACCACTGGATTATAAAAACGAATGTGTTTGCGAAAAATGCAAAGACAAAGTTCCGCTGGAAGGGGTTTCCGGGATATTGCAGGGACAGCAATTGTCGCTTGAACCTTCCTATTTGCAAAGAAAAGAACGCAACCATAAGAAGTAAGCTACTGAATGCCTTTTATCGATCAGATCATCCGTTACGGCAGTCTGTCGGTTGTCGGATTGGGTAAAAATACCGGAAAGACCGAATGTCTGAGGTATGTAATGGAGAAGCTGGATCAAAGGCAAAAACTCATAGCCGTTACTTCAGTCGGTATTGACGGGGAAGGGGTGGACCGGGTAACGGCCACCCCCAAACCCGAGATATTCCTGGAAAAAGGAATGTATTTTACCACAGTGGCTTCCTATTATAAGGCAAAACGTTTCAGGGCCGAAATATGCGAAGTGCTTCCTTACACCACTGTGTTGGGTAAAATGGTCACTGCACGGGCCCTGGAAAAAGGAAAGATGATCCTGGCCGGTCCTTCGGATACGATCTTATTGCAAAACTGGGTACGTGAAATGCCCCGTAACTTTTCCGTTGACATATGCCTGGTGGACGGAGCCATATCACGCTTAAGTCCTGCTTCTCCTGCAGTTACTGAATCCATGATACTGGCTGTGGGAGCTGCTTATTCATTAAATATGAGCACATTGGCAGAAAGGACGCGTTTTGTGTATGATACCGTACACCTTCCCCTGGCCGGTGAATCCCTCAAAAAAAAGCTGGAGCATATAACGCGCGGCATACGGGGTATTACTGCCGATGGGGAAATAACGGATCCGGGTGTGGAATCGGCATTGATCCCGGAACAGGTCAGGGAAGTATTGGGCAAGTGCCAAAACAGGATTTACGTTCCGGGAGCCGTAAGTAACGCATTGCTGAAAACCCTGGGAGAGGGAAAAGAAGTCGGAAAAACGGAGCTCTATATAAGGGATTTTTCACGTATTTTTGCCGATCCGCGTGTTTTATACTCGTTTCTGCGTAAAGGAGGTCGCATTTTCCAGTTGTTCAGTACCCGTTTGCTGGCTGTTTGTGTAAATCCGGTCTCGCCACAGGGTTACCGGTTGAATTCTGAAGAATTGACAGCCAGAATACAAAAGGAAGTGAATATTCCTGTTTACGACATTAAAAAATTGGAAGGATGAATTTTGCCCGGTTTAGCGAAAGAATAGACGGTCTGAAATACCTGGCCGATAAAATGGAACTCACCGGTTCCCGGGTACGCCGTTACCTGATGCAGATGCCTTTTTCCACGGACAGGGATGAGCTGGAACAAAATTTTGATATTCTGCAGAAAGCCTGTGAAATTCTTTCTGATCAAAAAGCAAAGCCTGTCATGATGCAACTGCAGCATCTTTTTTCCCGTGTACATGACATCCGGGGATCGCTGGCAGAGTTAAAAGAAAAACGCACTCTGGATGAGGTGGAACTATTTGAGATCAAGTATTTTGTGGTTCTTTGTTCCGATGCGGGAAAATTATGCGATCAGGCCGGCTTTTCTTACGAACGCCTGTTTCCTTTACAGGAAGCTTTTCATATTCTGGATCCTGATACTACCGGGACCGTTTCTTTTTCCATTTACGATTCCTACAGCAAATCGCTCGCCGCTGCGCGTCAACAGGTCACGGAAACCGATCCCGGAAGGGATCCCGGCAAATGGGATCAGCTTCAGGATATTATTCAGAAAGAGGAACTGGCTGTCAGGGAAAAACTGTCCCTGCAATTGTCTGAATTTTACCCGGATTTGCAGGAAAATTTTGACCGGCTTGCACGAATGGAGATATGGTTTGCCAAAGCGAAACTGGCTCTCTTATACAACATGTCAAGACCGGTAACCGTTCCCGGGGATCAACCCGGCGTATTGTCAGTTGAAGGAATGGTTAATCCGGCTATCGCCGATAACCTTGAAAACGCAGGAGGATCGTTCCAGCCGGTATCGGTCACATTATACCGGAAGCCCTGTTTGCTTACCGGGGCAAATATGAGCGGTAAAACGGTGGTTTTAAAAACACTGGCCATGATCCAGGCCCTTACCCAGTTTTCTTTCTTTGTTCCTGCACAAAAAGCGTCAATTTCCCTTGTAAAGGACGTTTTTCTTGTCATAGGAGACAAACAGGACCAATACAGGGGGTTGTCATCGTTTGCGGCAGAAATGCTGGATTTGGACCGGATAATGGCCAATATGGCCGCAGGGACAGAAATGCTTGTTTTAGCGGATGAACCTGCCCGGACCACCAATCCCGCAGAAGGGGCGGCCATTTTATGTGCCCTGGTTGAATACCTGGAAAAGCACCACGTGATGTCCCTGATAAGTACCCATTACGGAGACCTGGGACTTTCTTGCAGGAAATTACGGGTGGCCGGTTTTGAGGGCACTAATGTGAAAGGACGTCTTGATCCGCTCCAAATGTACCGTTATATGAATTACAGTTTGATAGAAGATAAAGGAGGATCCGTTCCCCTGGAAGCACTCAATATTGCGCGCCTGCTGGGAGTTAACGGATCTTTTATTGACACGGCAAAGAAGTATTTGAAATGAGAGAATCTAAATTAGGACTTGATTTTAAAAAAGTGGAAGAAGCCCGGAAAACCGCCGGGGAAATTGCGGACCAGGTCCAGCGTTTTGTTGAAAATTTCACAACGGTCAGCGTGGAAAGAACCTTGTGCCGGCTCATGGGTGTAGACGGCGTGGACAGGGAAGGCATTCCGTTGCCCAACCTTTTGGTGGATGCATTGAAGGAAAGAGGGATGCTGGCCGATGGCGTATTGCATTTCCTGGGAAACGTAATTTTGGAAACGGGCAGCACCCCCGGTCAGATCGTCCTGGACATTGCTGCAGGAACGTTTGATTTTTCCCGTTACTCTCTGCATACTAAAGAAGATATCAGCCGTGTGCTTGAACCATATATTGGCGAAAGTATTTCACGCATAAAGGATAAAAGAAGTTCCAGGGAAGACCGGATAGAAAAACTGGGAGAAGGTCCCCGGCCGTATTTATACGTTATTGTAGCTACCGGTAACATTTACGAAGATGCCCTTCAGGCGCAGGCAGCAGCCCGCCAGGGAGCCGATATAATTGCAGTTATAAGGACCACCGGACAGTCTTTGCTGGATTATGTGCCCTACGGGGCTACCACAGAAGGCTTCGGAGGTACGTACGCCACCCAGGAAAATTTCAGGATCATGCGTAAGGCTCTGGATGAGGTGGGGGATGAAGTAGGAAGGTATATCCGCTTGTGCAATTACTGCTCGGGTCTCTGTATGCCTGAGATAGCCGTAATGGGAGCTTTTGAAGGTATGGATGTCATGCTGAACGATGCCCTGTACGGGATATTGTTCAGGGATATTAATATGCAACGTACTTTGATTGACCAGTATTTTTCAAGGATAATCAACGGCTTTGCCGGTGTGATCATCAACACTGGCGAAGACAATTACCTGACAACGGCAGATGCTTTTGAAGAAGCACACACGGTCCTGGCCTCGGATTTTATAAATGAGCAATTGGCCCTGATTGCCGGTCTTCCGGAGGAACAGATGGGCCTTGGACATGCTTTCGAGATGGATCCGGAGCTGGAAAATGCTTTTCTCTTTGAACTGGCACAGGCCTGGATGTTGCGTGAGATTTTTCCGAAAGCCCCCCTGAAATACATGCCTCCCACAAAATTCATGACCGGGAATATTTTCAGGGGTCATATACAGGATGCCCTGTTTAATATTGCCGGAATATGGACGAACCAGGGGATCCAGCTGCTTGGAATGCCCACTGAGGCCATTCACACACCTTTTATGAGCGACAGGTACCTTTCCATAGAAAACGCCCGTTACATTTTCACCAGTTTCAGAAATATCGGCGACGAGGTGGAATTCAAACAGGACGGCATTATACGAAACAGAGCTGCCAGGGTATTGGCAGATGCCTGCGACCTGCTGGAAAAGATGAAAGAAGAAGGCCTGTTTACGGCCCTGGAAAAGGGATATTTTGCCAATGTACGCAGACCTAAGGAAGGAGGAAAGGGGCTGGATGGAGTTACCCGGAAATCCGCTGTCTATTTTAACCCCTATATTGAATTGTTAAAAGGAAAGAAATAATTATGAGTGGAGGATTGTATTCAACAGAAGTCCAGGATTTTGACAAAACACTGGATCTGGAAAAAGTTAAGCCCTACGGGGATACCATGAACGACGGCAAGGTACAATTAAGCTTTACCTTGCCTGTACCGACAGGTCCTGAGGCCATTGAAGCCGCCAAACAGTTGTTGCGAAGTATGGGGATGGACAACCCGCAGGTGGTTTTTTCCAGGGAACTGACCCCGGGATTTACTTTTTTCAATTGTTACGGCAACCTGCAGCATACGGTTAATTTTAAAGATATCTACGTTCCCAAAGTGGAAAGTACCGTAATGGATATGCACCAGGCGGATGAGTACATAAGGGAACACATAGGACGTAAATTGGTCATGGTGGGTGCCAGTACCGGTACCGATGCACACACCGTTGGCATAGATGCCATCATCAATATGAAAGGCTATGCAGGCCATTACGGGCTGGAACGCTATGAAATGATAGAGGCTTACAACCTGGGATCCCAGGTAACAAACGAAGAGCTTATAGCCAAAGCAATTGAATTAAAAGCCGATGCGATCCTGGTATCGCAAACGGTAACACAGAAAGACATCCACGTGAAAAATTGTACCGAATTCATTGAAATGTCCGAGGCCGAAGGCATCCGGGATCGCATGATCCTGGTGTGCGGGGGTCCGCGCATCTCTCACGAATTGGCAAGGGAAATTGGGTTTGATGCCGGATTTGGCGTCAATACGTATGCAGATGACCTGGCCTCCTACGTAGCACAGGAGTATGTAAAAAGAAACATAAAATAAAATAAAATAAAATAAAATAATCATTCAAATAAGTAACGAAACATGGACAAGAATCAAATCAGGGAAACCATTGCCCGTCGTGCGGCAAAAGAATTAAAAGACGGAGACGTTGTTAACCTGGGAATAGGACTGCCTACACAGGTACTCAAATATTTACCTGCCGAAGTGAAAGTAATTATGCAATCTGAAAACGGATGTCTTGGGATGGGAAATCCGCCCGCACCCGGTAATGAAGATCCGAATCTGATTGATGCCGGCGGCGGCCCCATTACCTTGAAAGCAGGAGCATCCTGTTTTGATTCATCCATTTCTTTTTCAATCATCCGTGGCGGCCATGTAGATGTGACTATTCTTGGATCGCTCCAGGTAGATGAAAAAGGGAACATAGCCAATTGGTGCATACCGGGCAAAAAAACACCCGGAATGGGAGGGGCCATGGACCTGGTAACAGGGGCCAAAAAAGTATTGGTCACTATGGAACACACTGCCAAGGGAAATCATAAAATATTGGAAGAATGTACATTACCCTTGACTGCCGCAGGTCAGGTAGATCGTATTATTACCGAAATGGGAGTTATGGATGTTACTTCGGAAGGGTTGGTCTTGCAGGAGATCAATTCCGAATTCACACTTGAACAGGTGCAGGAGGCCACAGGTTGCAAGCTCATTGTGTCAAACGATCTAAAAGAAATGTAATTAATATAAAATCAATTTATTATGGAAAAAGTGTATATCATTGCAGCCAAACGTACAGCTATTGGTAAGATGTTGGGATCATTAACCGGTGTCAGCCCGGCAGATTTGGCGACAGTTGTGATCAAAAACATACTGGAAGAGACCCGTTTGGATCCTTCCCTGATAGATGAGGTGATAGTCGGAAATATTCTGATGGCAGGACAAAAACAGGGAATTGCGCGTCAGGCTTCAATTAATGCAGGAATTCCTGATTCTGTTCCTGCTTACGGGGTCAACATGATCTGCGGGAGCGGTATGAAATCTATAATAAACGGATACGAATCCATCCTGTGCGGCCACGCACGTATCATTCTGGCAGGCGGCGTGGAAAACATGTCTTCGGCCGGCTTTGTTTTGCAGGGAGTCAGGGAAGGTATAAAAATGGGCGATTTCAAGGCTGTTGACCATATGGTTACCGACGGTCTGACCGATGCTTTCGGGAATTACCATATGGGGATCACTGCTGAAAATATTGCTGAAAAATACAATATAACACGGGAAGAGCAGGATGCCTTTGCTTTTGCATCCCAGCAAAAAGCTATCAGTGCCATTGACGGGGGCAGATTCAAAGACGAGATCGTACCTGTTCAAATCAAACGCAAGAAAGAGCTGGTGGACTTCGATACCGACGAATACCCCAACAGGAATACCACTCTGGAAAAAATGGCCACCCTGCGTCCCGCATTCAAAAAAGACGGAACCGTAACAGCCGGGAATTCCTCAGGGATCAACGATGGAGCATCCTTTGTATTGCTGGCTTCGGAGCAGGCCGTAAAAGAATTGGGCTTCAAACCCATGGCACAGATCATAGCTACAGGACAAGGCGGAGTCGATCCTGCCTATATGGGAATGGGTCCGGTTCCTGCCGTGGACAAAGCCCTCAAACGTGCAGAAATGTCCCTGGACCAAATGGACCTGGTAGAACTTAATGAGGCATTTGCAGCCCAGTCCCTGGGAGTTATGCATGAATTGAAGCAACAGCAGGGTGTGGACCGTGAATGGTTCAATGCGCATTGTAATGTGAACGGCGGGGCCATTGCACTGGGTCATCCCATAGGTGCTTCCGGAAACCGCATAACCGTTACCCTGCTTTATGAAATGAAAAAACGAGGTTCCACGTACGGGCTGGCCTCTTTATGTATAGGAGGAGGAATGGGTACCGCCCTGATCCTCAGAAACCTGCAATAATTCTGAAAATTACAGGGTTTTTTATTCAAAAAAAATACATATTTTTAACCGTATTAAAAAAAAATACTGGTTATGAAAACTCATTATCTGGAATACATCCACAACAGTATAGTTAGTGCCTGGGATATGCCTGCGCTTACTAACTATAAAAAGAATTCCTACACGTATGGCGAAATGGCGAGCAAGATCGCCCGTTACCATATCCTGTTTGAGAAAATGGGATTAAAAAAAGGAGATAAAGTCGCTTTGTGCGGTCCCAACAGTGCTGAATGGGGTATTGCTTTCATGGCGGCCACCTCATATGAAGCGGTTGCCGTACCGTTGCTGAACGATTTTCTTCCAGACAGTATTATGACGTTAACCGATCACTCTGAATCACGTATCTTTTTCGTAAGCCGTGAGATATGGGACAAAACGGACATTGCCCGCATGCCCCTTCTGGAGCTGGTTGTTGTGTTGGAAGATTGGCAGATAGCATATGTTAAAAACCAGGCCGTAAAGGAAGCGGACGATAATATGGATGCCTTGTTTCACGAAAAGTATCCAGACGGGTTTGGCCCGGATAATGTCAATTATCCTACGGACAATTTTGACGACCTGGCCCTGATCAATTACACATCAGGTACAACAAGTGCTCCAAAGGGAGTCATGCTAACTTACCGGAACATCAGCTCGAACATTCAATTTGGCTTGAGTGAACTGCCCAACGGCCCGGGCGACAATATCGTATCAATGCTGCCAATGGCACACATGTACGGGATGGCCTTTGAATATATATACCAGTTGGCAGGAGGCACTCAGGTCTTCTTCCTCGGCAAGGTTCCGTCACCCAAGGTTCTTCTGGATGCCCTGGCCACCGTGCAGCCATACATGCTGATCACCGTGCCCCTGGTCATTGAAAAAATATTCAAAAGCTCGGTGTTCCCCACCATCCGTAAACCCATAGTCAAATCCATCATGAAGGTCCCCGGGCTGGCTTCCGTGATCCATAAGCAGATAAGGAAGAAATTACTGCACGCATTCGGAGGCAAGATCAGAACCATAGTCATTGGCGGAGCTGCCATCAACCAGGAAGTGGAAGACCTCATGAAGATCATTAAATTACCTTACACTGTAGGGTACGGAATGACCGAGTGTGCTCCGTTGCTGTCTTATGAAGACACCCAAAAATTCGTAAAAGGATCCTGCGGGAAACCCGTACACAGAATGTCTCTGAGAGTAGATTCAGACGATCCTCACACCATAGTGGGAGAATTGCAGGCGCGTGGAGACAACGTGATGATAGGGTACTACAAGAATCCGGAAGCTACGGCTGCCGCTTTTACCAAAGACGGATGGCTCCGTACCGGAGACCTGGGTCTTATAGACAAGAACAACAACATATTTATTAAAGGCCGCAGCAAAAACCTGATCATCGGGGCAAACGGGCAGAATATTTATCCCGAGGAAATTGAAGACAAACTAAACAACCAGCCTTATGTGGTAGAGTCTATTGTTGTGGAAAGGGACAAAAAACTGGTGGCACTGGTATTTCCCGATTACGACCGGGTTTCCCAGGAATCACTGGATACAATGAATCTGGCCCAGCTGATGGAAGAAAACCGTATGCGGTTGAATATGTTGCTGCCGGTATTCAGCCGGATACATAAAATTGAACTGCAGCCGGAAGCTTTTGAAAAGACCCCCAAACGTAGTATCAAACGTTTCCTTTATAAGTAGCAGACTGTTTCATAGAGAAAACGCATCCGCAATAATTCTGACGATACAGTTCGTGTTTTTTTGAGATTTCAACGGAACGGCCAAAACCGTTCCGTTTTTTTAAATCTGAAGGGAGGTAAGTCAGTCCTTCGTGTTTTCGTGCCAGTTCTTCGCCTAAACGGTTGATCAACAATGCGTTCTTGTGAGGACTCAGGGTCAGGGTAGTGCAAAAATAGGAGTATCCGTTTTCCCTTGCATAACGGGCTGTTTCTTCCAGTCTCAGGCGAAAACAAATTTCACAGCGGCGACCTCCTTCAGGTTCGTTCTCATACCCTTTGACGGCTTCCGGGAAAACATCCGGGCGAAATGCTCCTTCCTCAAAGCCAACTTTGGAACCGAATACTTCCAGGGCGTATCTTTTTGTCTCGTCTCTTCTCAGGATATATTCCCGTTCAGGAGCAATGTTGGGATTGTAGAAAAAAACGGTAACATCGTATTCCGGGAACAAACGTTCCAGGGCAGTTGTCGAACACGGTCCGCAACAGACATGAAGCAGCAATTTTTTACGGTCGTTTTTCATAGATATATTGTACAAATATAAAGGTTTTCCCTGATTTTAATTACTTTTGTATACCCTAACAAACCCTTCTATGAAATCACCAATAAATAAAGGCATTCTGATTGTTTTGGCAGTGATCCTGATACTCACTTCATGCCGTTCAAAGAACAGAAATTACCAGTCTGTGGCAGGTGAAGTAAAAGTTGAAGTAATTACCCTAACCGAGTCCATGACCTGTTCAGAAAGAGAATACATCGGGGTGGTGGAAGAATCTAACAGCGTTATGCTGAGTTTTCCCACTCCCGGAAAGATCAAAAATGTATACGTTCGGGAAGGTCAAACCGTTGTGGAAGGGCAGCTTTTGGCTGAAACGGATCCCGCAACGCTGGAGAATATGTATGCCACAGCGGCAGCCACCCTGCACCAGGCAGAGGATGCTTACCAAAGGTTGCAACAGCTCTACGAATCGAACAGCCTCCCTGAAATACAATTCATTGAAATACAGACCAAACTGGAACAGGCCCGCGCCTCGGAAAGAATTGCCGCCAAATCCCTTGCCGAGACAAAGCTTCATGCGCCCCAGCGGGGTGTGGTGGGGGAGCGTATGATGGAACCGGGCATGAACGTTCTTCCTGACCAACCGGTGTTGACCCTGCTAAATACGCACAAACCGCTCATTAAAGTAGCCATTCCCGAAAACGAAATATTCGATACCCGCACCGGTCAGACGGCACGCATTACTGTGGGAGCCCTCCGGAACGCGCAATTTTCCGGAAAGATCGTGGAAAAGGGTGTCCGTGCACATCCCCTGTCGCACAGTTACGATGTGAAGATTGCTCCGGACCAGGATCAGGGCGGTCTGCTTCCCGGGATGGTGTGTAAAGTCTTTATCGCGAACATAACAGGGGAAAACAGTCTTGTACTTCCGGTAAATGCCGTGATGCCTTTGGAATTCGGAAAAGGTCATTTTGTTTGGGTTGTTGATCAGGATAACAAAGTGGAGAGAAGAAGTGTGGAAGTGGGAGAGATCGTTTCCGGGGGCGTAACCATCCTGAATGGTGTAGTTCCCGGGGACTGCATAGTGATATCCGGCTTTGACAGGATCAGTGATAACATTAAGGTAGTCGTGGTCAATGAGTAACAAGAGAAAAGGCGTTGTCGAATGGACAATGCACAATCACAAGATTGTTCTTCTGCTGGTTGCTTTCCTTGTGGGACTGGGTATTTATGCATTGCCCAATATGCCAAAAAAGGAATACCCGGACTTCACGATACGCAATGCCCTGGTCCTTGGGATCTACCCGGGAGCTTCTTCTGAACAGGTAGAGGAAGAGTTGACAGTTCCACTTGAAAGGCATCTTTTAAGTTACAAGGAAGTTGACAGGGAAAATACATATTCTCTGACCCGTGACGGTATGGTCTATTTTGTTATGGACCTTGTCGATTCTGAAAAAAATCCCCGGGATTTCTATGCCAACCTGCGTCTGAACCTGGACGATTTGAGGGTGCAGCTTCCCCCGGGCGTTTTGCCTCTGATGGTTATAAGCGAATTCGGAGAAACCTCGGCCATCCTGATCACCCTGGAAAGTGATTCCAAAACTTATACCCAGCTGGGTAAGATAATGGATGTTCTGGAAGGCCGTCTGCGCACGTTACCGATAGTTGCCAATCTGAAGCGGTACGGTCAACAGGAGGAGCAGATAAGTATATACCTGGACAAGGAAAAACTGGCTGCTTACGCCCTGAATACGCAACAGATAATGATCCAGCTGTTTGCCGGAGGGCTAATCACTTCATCTGGTAGTATTACATCCATGGGGGATGTGGTCCCCATTCACCTGAACAACGCCTATACCAGTGAACAGGAGATCCTGGAACAACCCGTTTATTTTGACGGGTCAGGCAATGTGCTGCGTGTTAAGGATATAGGAAAAATAGTCAGGGAATACCCTGACCCCATGAGTTACATAACCAATAATGGCAAAAAATGCCTCCTTTTGTCCATGGAAATGAGCAAAGGGTTCAATATGGTGGAGCTGGGAAAACAGGTAGATCAGATCCTGAAGGATTTTGAAACGGAACTCCCTCCGGATGTAAGTGTGTTCCGGATTGCAGATCAGCCCAAAGTTGTTTCGGATTCGGTATATTCGTTCCTCAAGGAAATGTTGACGGCTATCCTGGCGGTTATTGCCGTTATGATTGTGATGCTGCCCCTGAGGGTGGCATCGGTTGCTGCAACAGCCATCCCAATAACAATATTCATTTCCATAGGGATTATGTATGTCATCGGATTTGAGATCAATACTGTGACACTTGCCTCCCTTCTGGTCGTTTTGGGTATGGTGGTGGATGACAGCATTGTGGTCATAGACAATTACATGACCTTCCTGGATCACGGGATGAGCCGGTGGAAAGCTTCCATAAAAGCAGCCAGTTCCTATTTCCGCTCCGTCTTTTCAGCAACATTGGCCATAAGTATTACCTTTTTTCCGTTCTATTTCACATTTCCCGAAAACTTTGTGGAATTTATCTTTATGGCACCGTGGGCCATATCCATTTCCCTGATGGTTTCTTTGGCTATTGCAATGCTTTATATTCCGTATTTTCAGTATTTCACCATTCGGAAAGGATTGAAGCAGGTGGTGGAGAAACAGCGGCAGAAAAGCAAAAGAGGAATATCTATCCTGGAAATGTTCGGGATCTTCTATGAAAAAACCTTACGAAAGGCATTTGCCCACCCGGTATGGGTCATAGTGGTCATAATCCTGTTCCTGGTTCTGCCTTTTTTTGTATATATGCAATTGCCAAAACGCCTGATGCCCATGGCAGACAGGAACCAGTTTGTGGTAGAGATATACCTGCCTTTCGGATCAGCACTTGAAGAAACGGAAAAGGTCTCGGATTCGCTGCGTAATATGATACAAACGGATGAGCGGGTCCTGGCCGTTACTTCTTTCATCGGTACCAGTGCGCCCAGGTTCCAGGCCTCCTATACGCCCCAGGTCCCCGGATCGCATTTTGCGCAGTTCATTGTAAACACTCCGTCTTCAAAGGTGACTGAAACCCTTGTAGCTGAATACCAAAAAAAATACATTCACTATTTTCCGGGAACGTATGTTCGCGTCAAGCAACTGGATTATTCAATGCTGGCACCTAACGAGGTAGAGGTAAGGCTAATAGGGGAAGACAAACAGGCATTGATGCACCTGGGAGATTCGTTGGCCTTAGTGTTGAGAGAGATACCTTATATTGCCAGCGTACGCTCCGACTTTGGAGGAATGCAATACGGTGTTGATGTACAAGTAGATGCAACTAAAGCGTCCAGGGTAGGGATTAATCCCGGCTACCTGTCGCTCAATCTTGCCTCCAGGTACTCCGGTGTTCCGGTAACCTCGGTGCTGACCGGCGGCAAGACGGTTCCGGTGGTTATACGTACGCAAGAAAACGGACAGTCCCCGGATATAGTAAGCCTGGGTGATGAATACGTACAGGGGATGATCCCCGGGGTTAGTGTACCTCTGAGACAGATAGCAGACCTGGAACCCGAATGGAATATCTCCCAAATAGTCAGAAGAAACGGATATCCTACCTTGACACTGATGATGGACCTGAATTACGGGAAAATATCGACAGATGTCTTTGATCAGGTGAAGGAGGTTATGGACAACACAACCATGCCGGAAGGGATACGTTACCAGTACGGAGGCACTTACCATGCAGATAAATCATTGATGCCCGGTATCCTGCAGGGAGTGGCCATAGCTGTATTTCTGATATTCCTTATCCTGTTGTTCCATTTTAAAAAGGTATCCCTGGCTTTCTTGGTGATGGGATCCACCACTTTAAGCATTTTAGGAGCCCTTGTTGGAACCTGGATACTGGGCCTGCCTGTAAGTATGACCACATTCCTGGGTGTGGTGACCCTGATAGGACTGGTGGTCCGGAACGGGATCATAATGTTCGATTATGCCGAGTTGTTGCGTGCAGAGGGATCGTCTGTTAAAGAAGCGGCTTTCAGGGCAGGATGCAGGCGTATACGACCTATTTTCCAAACATCATCGTCTACCGCCGTAGCCGTTATTCCCATGCTGATAGTTAATGATTCACTATGGGCACCCATGGCGGCTACCATTTGTTTCGGCATCATTACCTCTATGTTCTTTGTTTCTGTATTTATGCCGGTGATTTACTGGCTGTTATACCGGAAACAAGATAAAGCCCGGTCTATTAGCGAACCTGAAAAACTGACGTTGTAATGAAGAAGATCTTTTATTTGGTATTTGCTTTCGCTCTTTTGGCTGTCAAACCGCTGGCCTCACAACCTTATTCATTACAGGATTGCAGGCAAATGGCCCTTGAAAACAACGCCCGGATACAAGACATGAAATTGGGAGAGCAGATATCACTCCAAATGAAAAAACAGGCTTTGACCTATTTTTTTCCTAATGTATCCGCTTTCGGGATGGGCTTTCAGGCAAGCAACCCCATGATGTCCATTGACATGGGAATGCTGGGAAGCATGGAACTGCTCAAAGACGGTATTTTGGTAAGTGCCACGGCCATTCAACCGGTATTCATGGGAGGAAAGATCCTGTATTCCACAAAACTGGCCAATTTGGGTATCCTTTCCAGTGAACTCTTTACACAAAGAACAGTGGACGAGGTTCTGGAGAAAACAGAAGAGTATTACTGGCTTCTGTATTCTTTAACAGAGAAACGTAAAACCGTCTCTCTAATGAAAAACGTATTGGATTCCGTGGAAAAAGACGTTCAACAGGCTTACAATGCAGGGATACTTGGAAGGAATGAAGTGCTGAAAGTAAAATTGCAGAAGAACACCCTCACTACCAAAAATGTGGAGTTGGAAAACGGTATATACTTAACGACCATGGCATTGGCACGTGAGATCGGGTTGTCCGTAGATTCATTGGACAACTTTGAAATCAGTCCTCCTGCTGACCTTGTCTTTGCCGATCCTATGGAGTTTTATGTGGAACCGGCTTCAGTCATAGATCAGCGGACCGAATACCGTTTGCTGGATATGGGGGTGCGTGCGGCTGAACTGCAAAAAAAGATAGAAAGGGCAGGTTATCTGCCTAAGTTAGGTGTTGGTGCGATGTATTATTATGAAAATCTGCTGGACAAAAACAACTGGAACGGAGCCCTGATGGCGGCCGTGCAAGTCCCCATATCTGATTGGGCAAGAGGTTCTTTTGCGATCCGGCAGAAAAAACTGGAAGAAGACAGGGCCCGTATTCAGAAAGAAGACGGAAGGCAGCAATTGCTTATGCAGATCCGGCAGGCGTGGGGCTCATTCATAGAATCATATCAAAAATTGCTTTTGGCGGAGCTGGCTGTGGAAGAATCGGAAGAAAATGCAAGGTTGAATGAGGATTATTTCAAAGCAGGCACGGTCAGCCTGACCGAATTGCTGGCTGCCAGGGGATTTCTCCAGGAGAGTTACGATAAGAAAACCGACGCTGTAAAAGATTACCAGATAGCCAAAAGCCATTACCTCCAGGTTACAGGCCGCTAAACGATCTCCTTTATTTTACTACAAAATCTGTTGATGTTGTGAAAGGATTTCCTTTCAGGTCCATACCTTGTATCACTACGCGGAAAGTACCTGTTGTTTCGGAAGTAGTTGTATTAACCGTAACAGACTGATTGGTATTTAGTTCCAAAATGGGATCCCAGTAAAGTGTGTGACGCAGGTCGGGCAGGCGGCTGTTTTCAGGAACCACACCTAAGGAACGGGGATTCTGCACGCCCCTGAATTCCTGTATGCGCATGGATTCATCCAGATCCAGTCCGGGGAAATCACCTTTGAATGTACGGAAGAATATAATCCCGTTGTAATAGATAGAACCGAAGGCGTACCTGTCTGTATATATGATAATTTCTTTAACAAGATTCGGATCGTAGGCATAGATCTTTTCATGATCTTCAATGGGTATACCGTCCAGAAGAACCAGGGGAGGCGTAGGGTCCTGTAAATAATAGGCTACTCCTGTGGCATCCCTCATACGTATCTGCAAGCTGCGAGCCCCGTTATCGGTCCTAAAGCGGGCTTCACGAATAAATTCAATGAGCACTTCACCCATAGTGGGGAAACGGGTGTATTCATCCAGTTTGTATACAATCCCTGCATTTTCGAACAATAGATTGGATGGCAGCCGTTTTTCCACAGCCAGTGTATCCATCCGGTAAGCCTGTGCTATCTGGACTCCCAGGCTGCGTTCCAATAAGACTGCCTCCTGGGTCTTGTCAAGGATCAATTGCGGCACCCAGTTCACCTGCGGATGCATATATACGGAATCCAATACCAGGTGGTATTTCTTATGATTAAAAGAAGGTACGTAACTCACCAATGTGCCGTCTCCGTAAAGATTGGAGGTAAAGAACCTTACTTTTCCGCTATCCCGTATTTCGCCGGTAAAATATTGAATATCCTTTCCCGCAATAGAAATATAGGAACCAAAACTTTCTACGTTCGTGACCGGCACGTTGTTTTCATCCACAACATGACCGCGGATAATTTCCCCGGAGTAATCCACCTTGTCCAGCAAAAACGGTTGTAACGTTTCGTTTCGCGTACTGTCAACCGTTTCCACAATGGACGGATTGCGGTAATAATTCAGATCGTCCAGTCGGGAAACGGAAATACTTGCCGAGATGTTTTCCGGGAGCGGATTCCGGAACATTATCCTGACATTCTCCCCGGGACGGTAATATTTTTTGTCTGTGGAAAGCGAAAAAGCCCATCCGGTGGTGTTATCCTGTGAAACGGCAACTGATTTCAGAGAATCATCTCCCCCGCGGGTACGAACGTTGTCCGAACGCAGCGACGTAAGTGGATTGTAAACTGTGATAAATCCCGAGTGAAAATTTTGTTCGCTTTCCGAGTGCATATAACGGGTATAGCCTGTCAGGCGGTATATTCCCGTAGGCAATGATACGGGCAGATGGATTGATCCGCTTCCCCTGCCGTTGTTCAGGGCAATTTTGGACTGGACTGGAGAAGCCGAAAGGTTTTGAAGTTCCAGGTAAGCTACAGCACTCACAGGGGAGGGAGTACCATTTGAGGCATCGTAACAGAATGCAGATATCCAAATATCTTCTCCTGCAAGATAACACTCTTTGTCGGTGCTCAGATACAACCTTTCATGTAGCATATCCTCCTGTGCGTTAAGGGAAATGGCAGGTATAATAATCAGTATGGCAATAAAGATCCGTCTCATAATCGTATTTTTCAGAACCAGGGCCATTCAACAGGCCAGAATACAGGAACGATAGGAGTCCCTCCCTTGCTCCTGCAATCGATACAACGTGTCAGATTCCAATGACTCACACCCATCTGGGCATCTATCATATGGGGAGAATATCCCATGGAGTGCAGGTCAATCAGGCTGGATATATCGGCCTCCAGGGACATAAGAGTATCCTCGGGCATGGGTTCCCGGATATATCCCGGCAGACCGGTGCAATCAATCAACAAACGTTTTGTCACTGAATTGCATACAGACACAAAGCCTATGGCCCGGGTATCCGGATCGGTCACACAACGAATATTCCCGCTTATCTCGTTAGGCTGTGGAGAGAAAAGATCTCCAATGTCGCTTGAATTTTTACGCATATTTTCCAGGTATACGTAGGCATCGCTGTCCAGTACCGTTTGTGTTACTTCAATTAAATAATGTTGGGTTATGCGGATGTCCCGGAAATCTATGGTGTGGATTTCCATATCCCTGATCCTGTCTTCGGATAACGCCGAGGTCTCTTTCAAAAGAATCTCTGAAGATTGCCGGCTGTTCCAGCAACGGTGATTCCACGGTCTTTTGTTTTCCGTGCTTTTCACTTCAAAAACATCAAAATAAGTGTAGGCTGCCAGTTGGGAAACATAATCCCAGGTTTCCGTGAATTTCCAGTTGTAATGCTTGGACTGGCCCGTTACATCAAACGAATTGACATAAATGGACAATTTTTCTGCCAGGGTGTCTACCACATAATGCAGTTCCATATTGCTGCTGTGCCTTGCCTGTCTAAGATCAGATTCATAGATGTTTCCGTCAAGGGATTCCACCACAAGCTGGTATTCCAGTTCCTGATCGGGTTCCCGGGCGGAAAAATCAAACAGGTACTCCCCTTCAGAGGTACGGTTATAGGGTTGGTACAGGTCTCCGTGGCTGTCACGAACGTATACGGTTGCATTTCTTTCAAATTTTACAGTCCGTTGGCCGGATTGAAAAGTGGAAATAGGGGCACTGCGGGATATGCGGATCGTGAAAGGGCCTGTAAGGGAAATATTTCCTTCCACTACAATGATATCTTCCAGATTGACCAATTCTTCCGGTTCGTAGGGAACAATGCAGGAAACGGCTATCAGGGCCGGTACGATCATTCCCATCAGTTTTACCAGGTATTTCATAAGGTTTGGCATTAAAATCTGATGTTATAGGTAATGTACGGGATGGGACATCCGAAAATGGAAAGCATATACGAATTAATGGTATTGTTTTCCGTACGGAAGAAAACGGAGTAGGGATTCTTTCTTCCGGTTACGTTGTAAACTCCAAAAGTAAAGGAGCTGTGAGTCAGCAAGGTAAGCTTATGTGAAGGTTCCACGTTAAAAGAAATGTCCAACCGGAAATAATCAGGTATACGGTGACTGTTCCGGTCTCCGTACATAAGCCTCCATCCTCCGGCATAGTTATACGTTCCCACGGGCATGGTTATGGGCCTGCCGGTGCTGTAATCCAGATTTACAGACAGGCTGAAACGGTGAGTAAATTTGAAATTTCCCACCATTTTCAGATCGTGTGGTTTGTCGTATGGAGCCGGGTACCAGTTACCGTTGTTCACGGGGTTTGTCACCCTGGGATCGTTTTGGCACAGTTCCGTACGCGAATAAGTATAAGAAAGCCATCCGTTCAAACGTCCCAGCGAACGTTTAAGCATAACTTCCACACCATATGCCCTTCCCCGGGTCTCTATCACGTCGGTCTCTATATGATGATTCATCAGCAAACGTGCCGAAGAAGCATAATCCAGGTACCGGTCCATGTTTTTGTAATATCCTTCTACAGAAACTTCCAACGTGTTGTTCATTAGGTTTTTATATAAACCCATAGCTGCTTGCCAGCCTTTTTGCGGCCTTATGTTGGCATCGGAAAGCTTCCAGATATCCGTTGGAGATATGACCGTTGTATTGGACAACATATGAATGTTCTGGCGCATGCTGTTGAATCCCGCTTTTATGGAGAAATCAGAAGTGAACGCATAACGCATGGACAATCTGAATTCGGGTCCGTGATAAGGAGCTACGGTTTTTCCGCCGGCAACGGAAACTGTGTCGGTAATCGATTCTATGGCACGAGGTACGGTGGGATCGTAGAGGTAATAGTCTTTTGGTCCCAGGGCGGCGAAGTAATTGTAGCGAATCCCCATTTCCACTGAAAATTCAGGTGTAATATCCCATGTGTCACTGATATAGAAAGCCGTTTCCAAAGCCTGTTCCCGTTGCAACTTATCCGGTACTACAAGCGATTTGTCATTAAAAGGCAGGTAAGTTCCCGGATCCAGGAAATAATAAAATCCGTTGACCCCGTAATTCAGCTTGTGCGAATCGCTTAAACGTGTTGTAAAATCGGCTTTCAGACTGGTTTGCTGCAGGGAAAATGCCATATCGTAAGCCATGGCACTGTTTGTGGTATCCTGTGTATGGTAACTGTATTTATCGTATGCACCGGACAGTACCATATCTGTACGGTCTGTCAGAATACTTCTGAATCTTGCCGATGTATTGATATTCTGGTAACGGTAAGATATGTCCTTGTTGAAAGAGAATCGGTCTCTCGAGAAGTAACCGTTCACATACAAATGATTGTTTTGGTTAAAGCGGTGTGAGATTCCGGCATTAAGATCGTAGAAGTTTGCAGTGCCGTCGTTATACCCGCTTTCTTCGGGAATAATGCCCATTAACCAGTCCGAGTATGTGGTCCTTCCGGCAACCAAAATTGAAGTCCTGTCTTTTACTATGGGCCCTTCCAGCGTAAGTTTGGTCGTCAGAAGACCAATCCCGGCCGATCCGGTAAAGCGGTTTTTGTTGCCTTCCCTTGAATTCACCTCCAAAACGGAAGAAATTCTGCCTCCGTAACGGGCCGGAACCGAACTTTTGTAAAGCTCCAGGTTGCTGATCACATCGTTATTGAAGAGCGAGAAAAGTCCGAAAAGATGGGATGAGTTGTATATAGTCCCCTGGTTGAAAAGGATCAGGTTTTGATCGGTAGCTCCTCCACGTACATTAAAACCGCCGGAGGCTTCGCCTACTGATTTTACGCCGGGCAATGTCAGAACGGCTTTGATTATGTCGGCTTCACCAAAAACCATGGGAATATGACGGATCCTGTCTGCCCTTACACGCTCCAGCCCCAGTTTTACATTACGCACGTTTTCCATTTTTTCCGCAGACACTACGATTCCTTGCAGAGAGAAGACTTCCTCGGCAATGTTCAGATCCAGTGAACTGTCAGAAAAGATGCGCACGTAACGCCGGGAATCTTCATACCCGAAACCCTGTATCATAATGGTGTTGTACCCGCGGGGGAGAGTAAGGGAATAGAACCCATACGTATCGGACATCGCGTAATGCTTTTTGTCCTCGGAAAGGATCGTGATGCCGGCCACAGGTTCCCCTGTCAAATGATCGCGGACGTATCCTGTCAGCAAAACGTTACCGCCTTGTTCAGACTGCAACGGATCACCCAGTGTATACAGCCGGTTCTCTGAATCGGCTGAACGGGCACTGCCGTTTTCCATTTTTGCCAGTTCTTTTTCGCTATGCAGTCCGTTTTCAAGTGAATCGGCAAAAAATACATCGGGTATCCTGGTGATCAGAGAGCCTTTGATAACAGCCCATTTATTTTTGCCGATATAGTTCAGGGAAAAATCATTTTTTTGCAGTTCCCGGTTCAGCACTTCCAATACCTTATCCTGTGTAGCCTCAAGGCTCAGCAACAACGTATCTGTCTGTACCGGTGCGTAATAAAAGCGGTTTGGGGTACGGTTCTCCAATGCATGCACAATGGAATCCAGGGTAACATAACGAAACCTGTAAGTGTCCTGCGACCATCCCGTCACATGGCAGGTCAGGAATAATAAAAAAAGAGTGAGGGTTTTTCCTGTGCTTCTTAGTCCTTTCATAATCCTTCCTGTTCGTAGCGGGCAGCACAGGAAGCCAGGGAAGCATCCCTGTCTTCTTTACCGAAACCCAGTTTGTTTTCTCTGATATACCGGTTCAGATCTTTTCGTTTATCACGTAATACACGTAAAACAGATGCTTTTCTGTTTACAGGATGAAAAATACCGTCCCTGACTATATACCAGGAGTTGCTTTCGTTAAAAACGTGTGTTACTGTCATTTCAACATCCGGAGTGGCACTGTTCATCAGTTTTTTTGTCTTTTTCACAACCATGATCTCATCTCCGGAAAACAATACACGGTAATAACCGGTTTCCGGAGCCCTGGGAAAAAGGTCCCTGACAATATGCACAAATTTCATATTGTCCATGGAAAAAGATTCTACGTGAGCTTTCAGCAGAATGGTAATGGAATTGTACATGGGTATTTTTACATACAGTTCATCCAGGTGCGCGTTCAGGTTCAATTGTATGTCAACGTATCGTTTTCCGTTGTAGACTACCGTGCCGGTGTAATACTCCCCAGATTCAAGAAAATAAGTACCGTCGTGAAGCATTCTGTATTCGGGCGGAATTTTGCCATTGTACAAAGGCGAAAAAACGCCGCTCTCTTCCTGGTAATACTTAATCACAGGAGTTGTATCCTGTGCACTTAGAAATTTATTGAAAGCCGGGAGTACAGAGAGCAAAAGAAAAAAAAGTACGGAACAGGTTCGGGTCATCGTTGTTTTTAGTTACAGTCGGCAAAAATAGCAAAAAGATTGTACCTTTGTTAGCTAAATCAAAAAACTAACCCTTTTTTTCATGAAACGTATAGATTGTTTTATTCCGGCGGCAGATAAGAACCAGATAGCTGTTACGCTGGCACACCTGAAACCGTTGTCCATTATTAACCGGATATACTTACTAAATACAGACCCCGGGGTGGACTTGTCCCATACCGGACTTGAAGTGATACCGGTTGACAATCTTTCCTCTTCTTCAACTGTTGCAAAGATCGCTGAAATGTCCGCGTCTGATTACACACTTATCTATACCAAATACACCACACTGGAACCCGGTTATTTTGCCCTGGAACGTATGGTACGTCTTGGAGACGACACGCAGGCAGGGATGTTGTATGCAGATCATTACCAGATAATTAACGGACAACGCAGGAAAATGCCCCTTATTGAATGCCAGGAGGGGGCTTTACGCGATGATTTTAATTTTGGGTCGGTGCTCCTCTACAACACGGCCATCCTGAAAAAGGCTGCAGCTCAAACCAATATATCATATCCTTATGCCGGTCAATACAATTTGCGGCTTACGGTGAGCAGAATGGCTCCTTTGGTACATATCAACGAGGTTTTATATACAGAGATTGAAACCGATACCCGTAAATCTGGAGAGAAGTTGTTCGATTACGTAGATCCCAAAAACAGGGACGTCCAGATTGATATGGAAAAAGCCTGTACCGAACACCTGAAAGCTGTAGGAGCTTATTTGTCTCCCGTCTTTACCCCGGTAGACCTGAACCGGGAAACGTTTGAATACGAGGCCACTGTCATGATACCGGTATTCAACCGGGAACGTACCATAGAAGATGCCGTAAGATCGGCACTCTCACAGGAGCCCGGTTTCAAATTCAATGTCATAGCCGTTAATCATCACAGTACAGACAATACCCTGAACATTCTGAAAAAATTTGAAAACGATCCGCGCCTGATAGTCATTACCCCTGAACGTAAAGATCTGTTCGTGGGAGGGTTGTGGAATACGGCGCTGCATCATCCAAAATGCGGAAAATTCCTGGTACAGCTGGATAGTGACGATGTCTACTCCGGACCGGACTCATTGGAAAAGATCGTTAAGGCTTTTTACGAGCAGCAGTGCGGTATGATCATAGGAACTTACCGGATGACTGATTTCCAGATGAACACGCTGCCTCCGGGCATCATTGATCACCGGGAATGGACTCCCGAAAACGGCAGGAACAATGCACTCAGAATTAATGGATTGGGTGCGCCAAGGGCGTTCTATGCACCCATTTTACGGGATATCCTGTTGCCCAACACCAATTACGGGGAAGATTACGGCCTGGGCCTGAATTTCTCCAGGAAATACCAAATAGGCCGCATTTACGATGTAGTCTACAATTGCCGCCGTTGGGAAGGCAATTCCGATGCGGCACTGGAACCTGAAAAAGTCAATGCGAATAACCTTTATAAAGACAGGCTGAGAACATGGGAATTACAAGCCAGAAAACAATTGAAGTAGGGATCCTGAGGGCACCGTCCGTTTCTTTTACTCTGGAAGGCGACTTCGGGAATTTTTCAGGAGATTTCACTGCATTTGCTGAAAACGGGAAAATCCTTTTTCAAGACAAAACAGAAGACAAATTCGTTTTCCGGCCCGATGATCCCGGATCGTCTTTTGTCTTGAAGGATGTGGTCATTGGAATTGAATTTCATTGGGAACGAAAGGAAGACCAGCGTTTTAAGGGATCACTTGTGCTTATACCGGAAGATGGTATGGTACGTGCAATAAACGTTCTTCCTGTGGAAGATTACCTGATCAGCGTAATTGCCTCGGAAATGAGTGCCACCAGCTCACCTGATTATTTGAAAGCGCATGCCGTAATATCCCGCAGCTGGTTGCTTTCGCAGATCGAAAAAAGAAAAGGGATCGAGCAGCAAAAAAAAGAATACCGGAGTGAGCTCAGAACTGAAACCGAATGGATCAAATGGTGGGACCGCGAAGACCATACCCTGTTTGATGTTTGTGCCGATGACCATTGCCAGCGTTACCAGGGAATAACCAGGCCGTCACAGTCCATAGACAACGTAACCGGTGCCGTTATGAAAACGGCCGGAGAAGTACTCACTTTCGGCGGCAACATCTGCGATGCACGGTTTTCTAAATGTTGCGGCGGTTTTATGGAAAAGTTCTCAACTTCATGGGAACCGGAAGATCCCCCTTATTTAAAGGGAAAATACGATGGAGAGGCGTTTCCCCCGGAAGTCCCCTTTCCGGATCTTTCCGATCCCGTTCAGGCCGAGATATGGATCCGCAGCCAGCCTCCCGCTTTCTGCAATACCGGTGACCAGGAAATTCTTTCCCAGGTTCTGAATACTTACGACAGGGAAACCACTGGTTTTTACCGGTGGGAAGTGACTTTCACGGCAGAAGAACTTACGGATCTGATCAAAAGACGCATTGGCGTTGATTTTGGACTGGTGCAAGAACTTATTCCTGTGGAAAGAGGCACCTCGGGCAGGATCTCCCGCCTGAAGATTGTGGGCACAAAACAAACGCTTGTAATAGGGAAAGACCTCCTTATCAGGAAGGCTCTTTCCGAATCCCACCTGTATTCCTCGGCTTTCATTCCAGTCAAACGTGAAGGCATTTTTACCCTTTACGGAGCCGGCTGGGGCCACGGAGTGGGTCTTTGCCAGATCGGAGGGGCCGTTATGGCAGCCAAGGGGTATGCTTATAAAGAAATACTGCAACATTATTACCCGGGTTCCCGGATCCAAAAGATTTATTGATGGACGCACCTTCTCCCGTTAAAAAAAGAAATGCCTGGTCGTGGATCCCCACGTTGTATTTTGCCCAGGGTCTGCCTTACGTCGCCGTAATGACTATAGCCGTGATCATGTACAAACGGCTGGGATTGTCAAACACAGATATTGCTCTTTATACCAGTTGGTTATATTTGCCCTGGGTGATCAAACCCCTGTGGAGCCCGTTTGTTGATCTGATCAAAACCAAAAGGCTCTGGGTAGTCCTGATGCAAAGTTTTATAGCAGTAGGTTTTGCCGGTGTGGCTTTCTTCATTCCAACGACTTTTTACGTGCAGGTAACACTGGCTTTTTTCTGGCTCATGGCCTTCAGTTCCGCAACCCACGATATAGCCGCCGACGGATTTTATATGCTGGCCTTGTCACAGGGAGAACAATCTTTCTTTGTGGGCATCAGGAATACGTTTTACCGCTTTGCCACTATTTTCGGACAGGGTATCCTGGTTATGTTTGCCGGGCTGATGGAGGAAGGCAAAATATTCCCGTCTGTTGGCGGGAACATCCCTTTGGCATGGAGCCTGTCGTTCTACCTGCTGGCTGCGTTGTTCCTGATCCTGACACTGTACCATAAATTTGTTCTTCCCAGGCCGGTGAGCGATGTATCCCGCGAAAGCATCACGCCTGTAGGGCTTTTAAAAGACTTTTTCCTCACTTTCGGTTCCTTCTTCAAAAAGAAAGACCTGGGACTGGTATTCTTTTTCATATTGACCTACCGGTTGGGGGAATCCCAGCTGGTCAAAATCGCTTCCCCGTTTTTACTGGACACTCCGCAGGCGGGAGGATTGGAATTGCCAACCGCAACGGTAGGCATGGTTTACGGTACAATAGGTGTAATCGCTTTGTTGTTAGGGGGTATCATAGGAGGTATAGCTGTTTCGCGGGGTGGTTTGAAAAAATGGATCCTTCCCATGGCTTTGGCCATCAACTTGCCGGATCTGCTTTACGTATTTATGGCAGCTACTATGCCACAAAACGTATGGGTAGTGATCGTTTCGGTGGCTTTTGAACAACTCGGGTACGGGTTTGGATTTACCGCCTTTATGTTGTACCTGATCTATGTAGCCAACGGAGAACACAAGACATCTCATTATGCAATCGGTACAGGGTTTATGGCATTGGGGATGATGTTGCCCGGGATGGCAGCCGGAGCCATACAGGAAGCCCTGGGATATGAAAAATTCTTCTGGTTTGTCTGCCTGTGTACATTACCCGGGATATTTGCCTCCATACTGGTAAGCAGGAAACTGCCTGCCGATTACGGAAAAAAATAACTAATCCTAATAATTATGAAAACTATTCTTCAGGGTACATTGGCAATGATGCTGATGCTACTGTCTGTATCCTGCCGGTCGGGGGAAACGGAATTCAAAACCGGTATTGAAGTTCTTAAGGAATCTAATTTTGCCTGCCTGCAGGGGAAACGGGTAGGGCTTATTACAAATCCCACGGGAGTGGATAATTCGCTCAAATCTACCATAGATATTTTACATGAAGCCCCGGGTGTCAACCTGGTGGCCCTTTACGGTCCCGAACACGGGGTACGCGGAGACGTTCACGCAGGGGATCACATTGAGACCCAGAACGACCCGGTAACAGGGATCCCCGTTTATTCCCTTTACGGGAGCACCCGCAAACCCACACCGGAAATGCTACAGAACATTGATGTGCTGGTATACGATATCCAGGATATCGGGTCCCGTTCCTTCACCTATATTTCCACCATGGGACTGGCAATGGAAGCCTGTGCGGAATCGGGTATTGAATTTGTGGTACTGGACAGACCCAATCCCATTGGAGGACTGAAAGTGGAAGGTTGTTACGTGGAAGACGGGTGCTTCACTTTTGTGAGCCAGTTCAGGATACCTTACGTTTACGGTTTGACCTGCGGTGAATTGGCCCTGTTGCTTAACGGGGAACGCATGCTGGGATCAGGTGCCCGTCCCGGTGAAAGTGCTCAGTGCAAACTCCATGTAGTACCCATGGAAGGATGGACAAGGGATATGTTTTACGACAAGACCGGTTTGCAATGGATTGCATCTTCTCCGCACATTCCCCAGGCCATAACTGCCTTCTTTTACCCGTTAAGCGGTATCGCCGGGGATCTTAGTGCTGTTTCCATTGGAGTAGGTTACACACTTCCATTCCAATTGTTTGCTCCGGTAGACAGTACCATCAACCCGGAAGAACTGGCCCGGGCCATGAATGGCCTTGAACTGCCCGGCCTGCATTTCAGACCCATTTATTTCAGGCCTTTTTACAGCAGGGGACAGGGAACCACACTCACGGGAGTCCAGGTGCACATTACCGATCCTGCAGCTGCACCCCTGACCGATGTGAATTTTTACATCATACAGGAAATGCATAAATTGGATCCGGGCATTGAATTCAACCTGGAACGGATCACCAGGGTCTGCGGCAGTCCTTTTATAACAGAAAAATTTTCAGAACGTTACCTGTTTGAAGACATACGGGATTACTGGTACAAAGATGCGGAAGCATTCCGCAGCCTGTCTGCCCGGTACTACCTGTATTGATATGATCTCACATGAAAAGGTATCTTTACCTGTTGCTGTTTTTGCTGGTTTTCTCCTGTGAAAAAAAACCGGATCCTCCCGGTCCGGAACCTGAAGAGGAAGAAATTTTTATTCCTGCCGCACGTATTGAAGGTCGCGTTGCCTTGTCCTACGTAACGTATTACAGCAGCGGGATACCGGATCCTTCGCTTTTAACGCACATTTGTTATGCCTTTGCCGAGTTGTACGTGGTCAACGGGCAATACCGTGCATTTCGCCTGCAGGGAGATGAATCCCGCTTTGCAGACGTTGCAGCCCTGAAAAAATCGCATCCCGATTTGAAAATATTGATCGCTTTCACGCATACCGTATCCAACAAGGACAACGCACAGGGAGGCGGTTTTTCCGCCCTGAGCAGCTCGGAAGAAGGCCGGAAGGCATTTGCCCTGGATTGCCTGGAATTTCTGCAGCAATGGGGGATCGACGGCGTGGACATTGGCTGGGAATTTCCCGGCATCTCCTGGAGCGGACACGCCTGCGACCCGCTGGCCGACACGCAAAATCACGTACTTTTAATGCGGCAGCTGCGCGAAACACTCGGCAAGGATTACCTGATCACTTTTCCGGGGTACGTCATGGATGTGAAGCACAAAAACGGGGAAAGCCGGTACATAGATCTGGCAGCTGTTGAACCTTACGTGGATTTTGTGAACGTGATGACGTACGATATGGATGCGGCGCCGCACCACCACTCGGCATTGAATGATCCGCGCGCTTATTGGGATTGCGCACGTACCCTGAATGCCTACAAGGCAGCCGGGTTCCCGGTTTCAAAAATGGTGCTTGGTATTCCTTTTTACGGGCGCATATCCTTCGCTTCCAGTCCCTCGGCATTGACATACAGGCAGATAAACAACCTGGATCCATCGTTATATAATAAAAATAACTGGGATCCCACGGCTTCCGTTCCTTACGTGACAAGGATCAGTACAGGAGCCTTTTATTGCGGATACGACAATGCCGCAAGTATTGCCATTAAAGGATCATGGCTGTTGTCGCAGGGTATGAAAGGTATGATGTGCTGGATGTATCACGGGGATGATGCCGGCGGTTCGCTCAGGAAGGCCATGTGGAATGCGGTCATGCAGCCCGCCTCTTAGAGGCGTTGTCAAACTTTTTCTGTATTTTTGTACTATGAAACAACTTGAATCTCTGTTTAAATCCTATACAGGTTTTGCTGCCAGATCTGTAACCGAACTGCCTTCATCGGGCAGCAATCGGCGATATTTCAGAATGGAAGGTGAAAAAGAAACCCTCATTGGCACAATAGGTACGTGTAAGGAAGAAAACAAGGCTTTTATTGCCATTGCGGAACATTTTTTTCAGCAAGGCCTGCCCGTTCCGCGTGTCTATTGTCACAGCCGCGATTATTCCTGTTACCTGCAGCAGGATCTGGGAGACATCACCCTGTACAATTCCGTTGAAAACGGAAGGGAACGCGGAAACTACGATGCTCGTGAAAAAGAGTTGTTATTCAAGGTTATAGAGGCACTTCCGTCTATCCAGTTCAAGGGAGCCGAAGAGTTGGATTTCGGGGTTTGTTATCCGCAACCGGAGTTTGATGAACGGATGATCTCTTTTGATCTTAATTATTTCAAATACTGTTTTTTAAAGGCTACCGGACTGGAATTCAGCGAGGTGAAACTGGAAGATGATTTCAGGGAAATGTCCCGGATCCTGTTGCGTAACGCTTCGGAGACCTTCTTATACCGGGATTTCCAGGCCAGGAATGTGATGTTGGTGGATGGAAACCCTTATTTTATTGATTTCCAGGGCGGAAGAAAAGGTCCAATTTATTACGACGTAGCTTCTTTCATTTGGCAGGCAAAAGCCAATTATTCCGAAGAACTGAAAGAGGAAATGCTGGCCAGGTACCTGCAGGCCCTCAGAGAGTATTTTCCGGTAGATGATAAATATTTCAACAAGCAATTGCGTCATTTTGTGCTTTTCCGAACCCTCCAGGTGTTGGGCGCATACGGGTTCCGGGGCTATTTTGAGAAAAAGCCACATTTTCTGCAAAGCGTACCTTATGCCATAGACAATCTGCGCAAATTATTGAAAGAACCTTTTACCGAATATCCTTACCTCTCGGCCCTGCTGGAAGAATTGACTGAAATGAGGCAATATTCGGATATGGACCGGGAGCGTAAACTTCAGATCACCGTTTGCAGTTTTGCCTACAAAAAGGGTATTCCCAACGATCAGAGCGGTAACGGCGGGGGGTACGTATTTGACTGTCGCGGGCTGGAAAATCCGGGGAAATTTGAGCATTACCGCCATTTTACGGGTGAAGATCCGCAGGTGATTCGTTTTATGGAAGAAGATGGTGGAGTGCAGGGGTTCCTGGATCATGCCTATTCACTTATGGATACCCATGTTCAACGATACATTGAAAGAAAATTCTCTCACCTGATGTGTTGCTTCGGATGTACCGGAGGGCAACACCGTTCGGTCTACTGTGCCCGTCATATGGCTGAATACCTGGCCAAGAAATACGACGTCATGGTACGTTTATACCACCGTGAGTTGGAATTGGAAACAGATCTTTAAATATTCTGCTTATGCAGGCCATGATCCTTGCTGCGGGTCTGGGTACCCGTTTGCGACCCATTACAGATAAAATACCTAAAGCCCTTGTACCCCTGCCGATCGAAGGGGGTGATGAAAAGCCCCTCCTGGAGATCCAGCTGGAAAAAATGAGGCAGTACGGCTTTACAAGAGTCGTGGTCAATGTACATCATTTTGCCGGGCAGGTAAAAGCATTTATCAGCGATTACCTGGAAAACAACGGTTTTCCTATGCGAATATGCATTTCCGATGAAAGCGACCTCTTGCTGGATACCGGCGGGGCAATCCGTAAAGCACGCTCCCTATTCAATCCGGGTGAGCCTGTTTTGATACACAATGTGGATATTTTATCCGATCTGGATCTGGCCGGATTTTTCAGGCAGCACCATCCCGCCTTGCATCTGGCAACTTTGCCGGTAAGCAAAAGGGAAACTTCCAGGCAATTGCTCTTTGACAGGCAATGGAACCTGGCAGGATGGATCAATAGGAAGGACGGCCGGACAAAATGGGTTGAAGGCCATTCGCCTGATGAAGAATACCATATGAGGGCTTTTACAGGAATTCATCTGGTTTCTCCCCGTATCCTGGAGTTGATGGATCAGTGGCCGGATGTTTTTTCTGTAATTGATTTTTATTTATGGGCTGCTTCAAAAGGAGTGGTTCGCGGAGTGAATATCCCGGAACTGCAGATCACGGACATAGGCAAACCCGGAACGTTGCGAAATACAGTTATATGAAATACGATTTTAACACCATTATTGACAGATCAGGAACAGATACGGTTAAGTTGGGAAAACTGAAAGCACTTTTCGGCAGGGAAGACCTCCTTCCGTTGTGGGTGGCCGATATGGATTTTGAAACACCGGATTTTATTCGTAAAGCACTGGAGGAAAGATTTAAACATCCGGTTTACGGGTATACTTACCCTCCCGCTGATTTCTGGCAATCCATAATTAACTGGCTCAAATACCTGCACGCATGGGAAATAGAAAAGGAATGGCTTACTTTTATTCCCGGGATAGTCAAGGGGATAGGTCTGGCTATGCATCATTTTACGGGAAAAGGAGATTCCGTTATCATTCAACCGCCCGTTTATCACCCGTTCCGGTTGGTTACCGAAAGGAACGGCAGGGTAGTGGTGAATAATCAATTGTTATGGAACGGAACACGATATAGTATGGATTTCAATCAATTGGAAGATATACTGAAACGAAGGAGGTGTCCTATGCTGATTTTGTCCAACCCTCATAATCCCGGTGGTACTGTATGGGACAGGGAAACTTTAACCACGCTGTCCGCTTTGTGTTATAAATACCATGTTACCGTAATATCGGATGAAATACATGCAGATATGGCACTTTTCGGGAACAAACACATTCCTTTTACTACAGTATCCAGGGAAGCCGAGCAGATAGGTATCGTTTTCAATGCACCTTCAAAAACGTTCAATATGGCCGGATTGGTCAGTTCTTATGCCGTTGTTCCTAATCCGCAACTGCGCAAAGGTTTTTACGATTTCTTGTATGCCAACGAATTGAACGAAGCCCCTTTTGTTGCCACTGTTGCCACGAAGGCTGCTTATACACAAGGAAATCAATGGAGGGAACAGATGCTTGAATACATAGAGAATAATATCAATTATGTAATTGGGGAAATCCCCCGTCTGATTCCCGGGATCAAAGCATCGGCACCCCAGGCTTCATTCCTGGTTTGGCTTGACTGCAGAGGGCTAAAAGAGGCAGGTATTCGTGATATTCCCGGATTTTTTACCGGTGCCGGTCTGGCGCTGAACGACGGTGCCATGTTTGGCCCGGGAGGGGAAGGATTTATGCGACTGAATGTAGCTTGTCCGCGTTCCGTCCTTGAGAAAGCCGTGGAACTTTTGTACAGTCACTTCAGGAGTATTACTTCCTGATCATTTTATACAGATTGATCTTTTCCCATATCCTTTCCGGGATCATCTTCCAGACAAAAACCAATAAACGGTAACGCCAGTCAATGATCATGCGCCTTTTGCCTTTGAGTAGTCCACGGACTATCTTTCGGGCAACGTAAGGCGTTCCCATACACATGGGATACTTGTGGTGTAAAAACGCCGTTCTCACAAAACCGGGCCGGATGTCTGTTATGCGTATATTGCAATTCCGGTTTTCTGACAATTGTGCCAATGCAGTCAGGTATGTCATCTGAAAACGTTTGGAAGAAGAATAAGCGGCATTTATGCCCATTCCCCTTGTTCCTGCCACAGATGTGACCGCGGCAACGTGCCCGTGTCCCTGGTCCCTGAAATAATGAAATGCAAAATTGATTAGCCGGACAAATCCCGTAATATTGGTACTGAGGGTGATCATTTGTTGTTCCGTGTCCAGTTCCGGGTTAAGCATTCCGTATCCTGAACTATGAATATAAAGATCCATGCCTCCGGTTTTGGATATCAGTGAAGCCAGGCGATCAGGGGCATCTTCCCGGGTTACATCCAGCACTTCATATTCAAATGATCCGGGATCCGTTTCCTTTAATTCTTTGAGAAGCGCTTCCCGCCTGCCGGCAATCCCAACTTTCCAGCCTTGGGCTGCCAGTATCCGTGCCACCTCTGCTCCTATTCCGGATGTCGCTCCTGTAATGATAGCACGTTTCATAATCATTTTATTGGATTCTCTTTTTTTTCCTTAACAAGCCGTAGCCTATACGCTTGTTGTTGCGTCTTTCTCTGATCTCTTCCAGTGTTTGCTTGTCTCCCCGGACCGGCATATCGTGTTTGGAAGCGTCTGACAGAAATTTCCATGCATACTCAGAGGCTATAACGGCATCTTCAACTTGTGGTAATGCAGGATCCAGTTTTCCTGACAGAACAGATTGGGCAAACATATGGGATAAAATGTCCAGGTTCTTATCTCCGAAAGGCTTTTTGATGACCCGGGTCCGGGTGATCCCGTGCAATTCAACGGTAGCAGTGACAAAATCGTGATGCATACGGGCTATGCCCTTTGTTCCTATCAGATCTACATACCCGTTGTGGGTAAGGTCTTTTGCCAGTTGTCCGTATACGTGTCCCTGTGTCACGTCAAAAACGATACCGTTTTGAAAGGTTCCGTGTGCCTGGAGCCACCAGGGTTCCTTATAATCCCACATCCGGATGGCCTGTGCATTCCATGTTTTAAATTCACTTTGTGCGTACCAGCGTGCAATGTCTACATAATGCATTCCGCAATCGTGAAAGAGCGGTCCTTCAGCCCAGTGACCTTCACCGGGAGCCAGGCCGGGAGTCATATGGCACACCCTGACTATGGCCAGATCACCAATTTCCCCGGTAGCTATAAAATCCTTAATGGTTTTGTGGTACCAGGCCGTCCTCAAAGGCAGGTTTACAGTGATCATGATCCGGGAATCCCTGATTTTTTCCAGGACGGCTTTTTCTTCTTCAATATTGGATCCCAGCGGTTTTTCTGTGATCACGTGCTTGGATTGTTCCACCGCCTTATAAATATGCTGCTTCCGGGAGTCCGCCAGGGTTGCCAGTACTACAACTTCTATTTCGGGGTCTTCAAAAACCCGGTTTTCATCATCTGTCAGCAGGGTTCCTTCGGGAGAAAGGTTAGCAGCAATGGCCAGGGCATCGGGATCGGTGTCGCATACAGCGCGTATTTCCCATTGATGACTTTTGATCATCTGGTTCAGGTACATCTCTCCCATACGGCCAAAGCCTATGATACCTGCTTTAATTTTGCGGTGTGAGGGCATATGTTACGGATCGGTTCAACAAAGCAACAAAGGTATGAGTCTTTTTAAATTCTGACAAGACATTTTTTAGCAGATTCTTGTCACAGACAGACTTATCTTCCATATTCCGTGCCAAAAGATGGTTCCTGAGGCGGAAAAGATCTTTATGTGGAGAATCCGCCGGGTAACCCCGGGGAACCCTTTTCAGGGCTTCATCGTAATCAATGATCCATCCATTCGCTTTACGAACGGATTCAAGGTAGGGTTTGGCATCAAAAAGGATATCGTCCCTTACGCTTTTTAAAACATCAGATGATGGATGCCACAGCCCGCTTGCCATAAAATAATTGGATGATATGTCTTTCGGGCGCGGTTCCAGGTGAAAATAATAGCCTGCATACCCGGATTTTTTACCTCCGGGACATATGTAAGCCCCCATATGTGTTTTATAAGGGGTCTTATCCGGGGAAAACCGGAGATCTCTGTAAATACGGTAGGTACAATCTTTTACGGTCAGGTGTACAATCTCCTTATGAAAAGAAGCGATCCCGTCAATAAGTTGTTCTGTAAATGAATGAAACACTTCCAGAGCATTCAGGTATTGATCTTTATGGGAGTCAAACCATTCTTTGTTGTTGTTCAAACTCAGTTCTGCCAGAAAATCAACAACCTGTTTCATAGTTTTTTGTATTTTTAACAAATATAAAGATTTGCATTATGAACAGGAGATTCTTTTTGCTTTTGTTGTTATTCTTTTTGTATCCTTCTTTTTCATTTTCCCGGGAAATTCAGCAGTCAGACAGCCTGACTTCACTTCAGAAAGATTCACTTGCATTTGCTGAAGCACCATGGGATACAAAACTCATACATTTTGGAGGCATCATTCTGCGGCAATGTGCTTTTTCGGACAGTTCTCTTTTTAACTCAAATCAATACGTTTCCGTATTAACGGTCCGTAATAATTTCCGTTTTGACATAGTGGCAGATACAACATTGGTGCTGACCAGGGATTTTGTAGCATATGCAGATGCACTTGCCGGGATCAACGGATCCTTTTTTGCCTGGGATGCCCCCTGGAAATCCGTCAGTTATTTACGTGTGGATTACAACGAGCTGGCACCAAACAGATTGAATGAGGAAGGGTTAAGGTCTTACCACCAATCAGGATGCCTTGTTGTATCAGAAAAAGGCCGGTTATCCGTTCACAAGGTTCCCGACACGCTGATGACCCAAAGTCAGACAAATGGATGGGAACAAACACTGACAGGAGAAGATGTTTTATCTTCCGGTCCGGTTTTACGTATCCGGGGACAGGATGAACCGTTGTTAACCAACAATTTCAATCTGGCACGTCATCCGCGTACAGCCGTCGGTATCAGAAAGAGTGGCAGGGTAATTCTTGTAGTGGTTGACGGAAGGGCACATGAAGCTGCCGGAATGACCATGGAGGAATTGCAGCATATTATGAGATGGCTCAGGTCATGGGATGCCATAAACCTGGACGGGGGAGGATCTTCCACCATGTGTGTAAGAAAAAATCTCGGTCAACCTGTACAAACAGTGAATCATCCTTCAGACAACAGGTTGTTTGATCATCAGGGAGACAGAAAGGTGGCCAATGCACTAATTGTGCAATGATCAACGGATCACTTCCACCAGTTTGTAACATTCAGTAGATGAAAAACCCCATTTGTAGCCCCGTACTATCAGATCCCCGTCTTTGTTAAAAAAGAAAACGCCTTTGCTGGCCGTTATTCCGAAATTGGGATGGTACATATAGGGAGCTATCCATTTTCCGTCTTCGTAAACAATGCCACTACTGTAAATCATTCCAAGTAAAGGTCTTTCCCGCAGGTTTTTATCAGGATTTCTGAAATCTTTGGGATTCGCTTCACTTTCTGACTCCGGCACCCAGGTGATACGGGCCAGGTATGTTCCGTCTTCCGCTTTTTCAAAACGGGTTCTTCCGGGTTCTCTTTGGGACTGCCATATATATCCCAGGATCTTATCTTCCGGTGTAATGGTGACGTTTTCATCCAGTGTATCAAGGGGTAGAACAATTTCAGATGGATGCACCGGATCTTTTGAATAATCAACGGGTTGTGTGAAAAAATGGATGATGTTTCCTATGCTTGAACGTTCGGTGTGGGATTTTTGTTCGTTCTGTGCCCGTGCGGGTTGGATAGAAAAAAAAGTGAAAAGTGGTAAGATGAGTGCCGGTAAAATAAAATGTTTCACGTTAGGTTTCATGATACGGATTTTATTTTGTTTTTTACGGGATTAGCGTATATGTTCCTGAGCATAAGGGTCATGGAAGCAAGTGTGTCCTGATCATCGTGGGGGAGTAATAATTCCCTCTGTTCCAGGATTTTTATGTCTTCCTGTGTGTAATGTTTCCGGAAATCCTGTTTTCCTGTAACAAGATCAAAAGCCGCATAATTTGTTCCATAAAGCCTGTAGCCACTGTATATACGTTTATCTATCAAAGCGGCTGTTTTTTTCAATAACGCCGGAGGGGAAAGATGCGCATACGGTGCCAGATCTTGTTCTGTGATAGGAGGACAGAGGGTAATATGGACCCTGCCCTTGTATTGTGTGATGCCGGTAACGATGCTTACCAGGTCTTCTCCGGGAGCTTTTACGTAGGTGCCTTCTTCTTTTTTATGCCAGGATTCCCTGACTTTCAGTATGTCACAAGGTTCAATCTCGTATGAAACGGCAACAGGGGTGATATTCAGGGCAGAGAGGGATTTGATGATATCTTTTCCGCCACTGAGTGAAAGCATTCTTAAAAGCCCGGGATCCGTCTTGTCAATACCGTTTTTACTTCTTCCGTCGTGTTGCGCGATCCATAAAGAAATACCCCGGGAGATCCTGTCCCGCATATAGTCAGACAAGTGGCGGGAATTTTTCACCAATTGCCGAATATTTTCGGATTTCCGGAACACTTTGAACATTTTGTTGGATTTGCCTACGTCCAGGAGGATAGGGGATTCCATCAGGTTGCTGCCGAAAGATATCTCGCTGGTAGCAATATTCAGATCGTGAAGTATCAGCTGCTGAAGTGTGGCATCCAACATAATGTCTCTGTGGTTGGAGATGTATAGTGTGCCAATATCCGACCGGAGGTTTGATTCTCCTTCCCAGGATAACCCGTTTGTGGTCTTTTCAATGATACTCATGGTTGCAGGGTACATCACCAGTTCCTGCATTTCATTGTTTGTCTCTACTGTACGCAATATATTACGTAATTCTTCTGCAGGACGGTCCGGAAACAACCAGGCACTGATCTGATCCAGTAGCGGGTTAGCCGCCAGCCGTTGCATTGCCGGAGGGATTTCGGAATCGTAATATGGCCGTATGTCATCGAATTGTTTATCCCGGGTTGTTTTCACGTTGATCCATAAGTTTTACTGCTTTACGCATATTTTCGTTGTATACTTGCGCTTTAAGCTCAGGATCCGGTACAACTTCCACTTCCGGTGCAACGCGAACTTTGGCTCTGAATTTATCTTTGACTCCCTTGCAGATATCTTCCGGAATCTCCGGATGCCCTTCTTTCAGCGATATTCTCACATGTACATCGTCCGTGCCCAGGTCGTTGTTGCGCAATATTACCTGGTAGCAGCTAATATATGGAATATCTTCCAATACATCAAAAAGGGAAGGGGGATATAAGGTAGTTCCTTTGAATTTTATCATTTGGTTTTTACGTCCAAGCAACGGACTGATCCGCATTGTTTTGCGTCCGCACTCGCAGGGCTCGTAGTGGAAGCGTGCCAGGTCTCCTGTACGGAAACGCAGCAGGGGCATACCTTCCAGCTTCAGGTTCGTGATTACCAGTTCGCCGGGTTCTCCCATAGGTACCACCCGGTCTTTCTCATCAACCAGCTCACAAATCACCAGTTCGGGAAGGTGGTGGCCCCCTTTACCGAATGGACATTCGCAGAACGTGGCCCCCAGTTCGGTAGAAGCATACGTGGATATAAGCTGAATATCCCATTTTTCACGAATGTGTTTTCCCAGAATATTCAGCGAGAAATCCTGGTTTCGCAGGTTTTCTCCAATACACACTGCTTTTTTGACACTGGAATTGCGGTAATCGATCCCGTGTTCTTCAGCGTATTCAATAAGCCTCAAAATAAACGAAGGAACGCAGATAATGGTATTGGGCTTCATCCTCAGGATAGTATCCCATTGCAATTCCGGAATGCCGTTGCCTACCCGGATGATCCCGGCTCCCAGGCTCCGTATCCCTAAAAAATAAGCCAAACCTGCCACAAAACGTTTGTCCATGGTGGTCATCAGCTGTACAATATCTCCGGGCTTTGTTCCGGCACATTCAAAAGAAACCTTTTCGTTATATGCCAATCTGTCCAGATCCCTGTCAGTTAATGCGTAGGTGGCCGGATCGCTCAATGTTCCCGAGGTGGTCACGTAATCGATCAATTGATCTTTGGGAACACAAAGGAATTCTTCGTTGAATTGCTGAAGGTCGTTTTTCTGTGTAAACGGTATGTATTGCAGGTCTTCCAGTGTCCTGATCTTTCTGATGTCTACACCTTCACGTTGAAACATCTTTTTATAAAAAGGGGATCTTTCATTGAAATAGGATAATTCCCGCCTTAGCAGGTTTTCCTGGAACAGTTTGATCTCACCGGTAGATGTAAATTTGATATCCATATCCTTGCGTATTAGTGGATTATTTCTTCATCAAGCCACAAGAGGAACTCCTGCATCCAAAGACCGGCTGTCCCGAATCCATGCCCACCTTCATCATATATCAACAAACGATAGGGGATCTGTTTTTCTTTAAGAACCGCTCCGTAACGAATTGTGTTTTCCGGATCTACAACCGGGTCATCCATACAGGTCATCAGGAATACCGGGGGCATATCGTCCCGAACGTTTTCCTCCAGTGAAAGTGTTTTACGTAAAGTTACCGGATGGTTTGCCGCAAGCAGATTCCGGCGGGACCTGACATGCGTTATTCCGTCTACCATGGAAACCACGGGATAGATCATGGCAACGAATGCCGGTCTCAGGTTTACAGAAGGATGCAATCCGTAACGTGCCAGGAAGTTGGTGTCGTAATAGGTTCCCATCCATCCCGCCAGGTGTCCACCGGCAGAAAACCCCAGCAATCCCACTTTATCCGGGCTGATCCCGAATTCTGAAGCATGCTCTTTTACCAGCATAACAGCCCGTTGGATATCTTCCATCATGGTAGGGTAATTGTACCCGTACATACCTGTACTGTAGCGTAGTACGAATGCTGAAAAACCTTCCTGAACAAGTTTTTCCGCAACCCGGTGTCCTTCGTTGTTTATTCCAAGGTGGTGGTAACTGCCGCCGGGAAGGATGATAATTCCCATTCCTTTGGAATGATCAGCGGGCGGTGCATAATGCCACATCCGGACCCTGCTTTTTTCCCGTATTCCTTCCCAGGGACGAAAGATCTCCTGTGCCTGGGAAGAAACGCTCAGGGTAATAAATAATATTAAAATAAAAGAACGTTTATTCTCCATTAAAAATCAGATCTTTTATTTCTTCATCCGATAATTGTTTGTACGTCGGATTTACGAATTTTCCGTTTTCCCGGGAAAAATCCACCCGGTAATACTCTTCCGCATAAAATGAAAGCCGTGAGTTCATATCCGGATTGCATTCAATGTAGATCACATCATCAGGGTCCAATCCTTTTGCAGTGCAGATTTGTTCCAGCAGCAATCCTCCGGCGTAAGTAACGGATGATCCGGGATTATGCTGGTAAATTTCAGTAGCGATGACTACGTATTTTCCATCACGATCCAGGATCCTCAGTCCACATTTTGAAGGTACATCCCATTTGCCTTTAAAATCAAAAATTTCATCAAAATGTTTACTCTGAACTTCCATAACTTCAATTGTTGCCTATAGTACGTTTAACATCTTTTCCAAACGATTTGTTCATCAGTTTCCTGTCACGGGGTTTCCATGTTCCGTCTTCCATTTCACGTTTCATTACCCGGGTGAAGAGTTTGGTCATTTTCAATTCCTGGGATTCTTCCTTATAAAAGGATTCCCAGGCGTAATCGTACAGTTCCTGCAATTTTTCCGGAGTGACCTGGGCCGGCTGGTAGACTACCTGTCCTGCATTGTAATGGTCCCAGTTGTGATCCGTGATCCTGCCCCTGCGCATCATGTCGTCGTATGCTTTTGTATGCGGAAAAGGAGCCAGGATGGTAAACTCGGCAAGATCCAAATCTATTTCCAAAAGAAAATCTATGAGGCGACGCATGTCGTCCTCGGATTGGTTGTCAAGTCCCAGCAGGATGGTTCCTTCCACGCCTATTCCGTAATCGTGATAACGTTTGATCCGCTGCTTGATGTAATCGGAGGTATCAAAAACGGCCTGATATACATACCAGGCTCCTGCCTGGGCAGCCAGGTCCAGGATTTTGGGATCGTCTTCTATGGTATGGCTGATCCATTTCTTTTTCATAGGGATCATTTCCTTGAATAATTGCATTTCCCATTCCTTGTTCTGTGCCAGGGAGTTGTCTACTATGAACAGGCGGTTGTTGTCTATGGTTTCCAGTTCTTCCAGGACTTTGTCAAAGGGGCGTGCCCTGAATTGACGGCCGCCCAGGTAGGATACGGCGCAGGGATAACAATTGAAACGGCATCCGCGCGAGGCGTGGAACAGGTCCACCATCTGCACGCCTTTATGATTGTACAATTCCCGTTTGTACAAATCCCGCCGGGCAGGTCCTACCAGTTCAATTGGAGGCAATTGCCCCATATAATTATATACTTTTTTCAATTGTCCCTTTTCAAAGTCACCAATGAGTTCTTCCATGCGTCCTTCGGCTTCTCCCAGGAATACGGCGTCTGCGTATTCAATGGTTTCTTCTGCATGGAGCATGGTGGATATACCTCCGAAAATAACTTTCTTGCCTCTTTTTCTGAATTCTGTGGCAATGGCCCATCCCCGTCTGACCTGGGTAGATAACATCATGGAGATTGCCACCAGATCACACGATTCCTCAAAATCTATAGTTTCAACATTTTCGTCGGTAAATGATACTTCTACGTGTTCGGGCAGGGCCGCGGCAAAAACCACCGGGCCGTGAGGGGGCAAATTGAATGTAGTTTGGCCTTTGAGCTTCTCCCAACGGGGATATATAAGTTTCAGTTTAATTGTCTTTGCCATAGTAATGGTTTAGTGGTTAAGCGTTTTTTATTTGTTTTATCAAATTGTCAATTCCTGTAATGGCCCCGCATGTGAGTACGGATCCAATTATTACGCCCATGATCCCGTGGGCATTGATGTTTTGTCCGGCCAGGTAAAGGTTGGGGACTTTGGTCAAATGGGATATGAAGCTTTCTGCGGGAGCGTTTTTGTCGCGCAGAATCCCGTACATGGAACCTTCCAGTGTTCCGGTATAATCCCTGTATGTCAATGGGGTAGAGGTCCAGAAGTCTTCAATATGACTGATGGTTCCCGGGAATTGTTTCTCCAGGTTTAAAAACATCTGCTGCGCTTTACGTGCTTTGAAATCTTCGTATTCAGCACCTCTTTCTCCAGGGGGGAGATCTTTCCAGGGAGCTACTTCTTTCCAGCCCATACTTTCAAACAGGACAGCACTTCTTACGAATTTCTGGTCCTGCCTGTCACACATGTGCATATAGAAAAAATGCCCGTCCCATACGGATTTTCCGGGGTAATGATAATAGTTGTAATTCAGGTAAGGTACTTTGTCTTCCCTGAATTTAATATAGACCGTGAAATTGGAAAGCGTCTGTTTGATGCCGCGTATCCTTTTTTTGTAGGCTTTACGTATCATGGGCGTGTCCACCATATCCATCAACAGGGCGGGATGAATATCAGAGATCACGTGAGATCCTTCTATGATTTCATTGTTAAGCAGAGTGACCCCGGTAGCCCCGTTATGATCAAAATTCACTTTGTTTACAGGCATCCCGGTAATGATCTCACCTCCCATTTCACGTATGGAATCGCAAAGCAAGTGTACAATTATATCGCTTCCCCCAACAAAGCGGAAAGCACTTTTATTGTAAAAATCAGTAATCAGCGCATGATAATACAATGGTGTTTTATCTGCCACACCGCCGTAAAGGGGCATGATTCCGGCCAGCACGTTCTGCAATTTTTCATCATCGGTCAGCGATCGGATGTATTCGGCCACGCCTATTTGCATATTGGAACTATCCAACCAGTATGGATTCTCCATATTCTTGAAGGAATAGAGGGGAGAACGTTCGGAAATGGCTTCCATACGGCGCATATACAAGCTGATGGAATTCCTTTCCTTTGGGAAATGGCGTGACAAAATATTCGTAAAAGCTTCATTCCCGTTGGCATAAGCGTAACGGTCTCCCAGGTAAGAGACAACGTCGTACCCCGCTTCATCAAGCCGGCTGAGTTCGATTTTGTTTGTAAGGGAAAGGTATTTGAAAAAACGATGCAGCGACTGTCCTTCGTCCATACTGCCAATGTAATGCATCCCGGTCTCAAATTTTACGCCTTTACGCAAAAAAGTCTGCAGACAACCTCCCGGAATGTCGTGTTTTTCAATAATGGCTGTCTTCAAGCCGTTTTTAGCCAGAATGTATCCGCACACAAGGCCACCCAGTCCGCTTCCAATAATTACTACGTCGTATTTGTTATTCATCCCTTTGCGGTTTCTCTGTAAATGTGAGGTTTTCCGGAACCCCGCAACAATGGGTTGCCAGGGCTCTTTTTTTCGGGTCTGCAATATACGCTTTTATCCTCAAATTTTTGCGAACAAGTGATGCTGTCAGGGCAAATTCTCCCTGTCCGGGATCTTCCAGGTAATATTCGCCGCTTTCAGGCAGGGCTTCTATCCTTTGGCTGAAATTCCCGTTCGTGCGCAAGATCCGCCGCGCTGTTGCCCTGATCTCTTTTCCCTTGTACAGGTAATTGTTCAGCACTTTGTCCGCAAAGTAATGCGCGTTTTCAATACTTGCCGAGAGGAATCCATACTCCCTTATGAAGAGTTTTCGTACGGCTTTGCTCCGCTCCCGGTACGTCTCGCCGAACGAAAGGTCGTTATGGCGGATCGCTGGCAGAATTTTTAGGGTCAAACGTCCTTTTCGCAGCAAAAGATCTTCTTTGGGCAGCACAAATCCGAATCCGTGCAGCAATACCGGTGTGATGTCCAGTTTCAACATCTCGGCAAGATGAAAGGCTCCTTTGTGAAACCGGAGAATGGAACAATCGGCGGAACGCGTTCCTTCCGGGAATATCATCACGGAATACCCTTTGGCTACACGGTCTCTGATATGATCCAGATGGGTATGCATGTATTCTATGGGCAGGAAATCGGCAAAGCGCAGGATTCCTTTGTAAAAAGGAGAATTCCACTCCCTGTTGTTTGTCATAATGATGATCTTTGGGTGGAGCATAATAACGGCCATAAGGTCCAAATGACTCTGGTGATTGGCTACGATTACCGAAGGACGTGAAAAATCGGCGTTTTCCCGGCCTGTAAGCTCCATACCGGTACCGGGAATATGATACGTGACAAAACGGCAAATACGTTGCAGGATCTTGTGAAAACGCAGTTTATTCCGTTCATTCCTGCCTCCGAAAACCAAAAGGATCCTGCCTGACAGACTCAGGTAGATGACACCCAGAAGGAAAAATGCAAAGGAAATGGCTGAATAAAATAAATTATTTATTGTAAGCGGCTCGTCCCGGTATTTGCCGCGTTTAGTTACCAGCAACCTGTAAAGGAAAGGAGGAACCACATAAGCTGTTATGACTACCGATACCATCCCTATAATGGTGATCTGGGCCAAAGATTGCATGGCCGGGTGTTTGGCAAGTATAAGCGATCCTATTCCTGCCAGCATGATCAGGGCAGATAATGCTACCGTATTTTTGTATGTTCCAAGCATTTTTTTGCGGTAGGTATATTCATAGATCATTCCTTCGGTAATGAAAATGGTATAATCATCCCCAAGACCGAATATGAAAGTAGCCAGTATGATATTCACAATATTAAACTGGATATTGAAAAGGCTCATGATCCCAAGGATCCATATCCAGCTTACAGCCAGGGGAGTAAATGCGATCAGACTCAGCTCAATACGACCGAAAGACAGGGTAAGGAACAAAAATACAATGAATCCGCATATGAAAAGCACGTAATCAAAATCGGACGAAAGCGAAGCGATCATCATCCGGGTAACTGATCCCAGATCAAAAGCAAACGTGTAGTTACCTGCTTCATTTAGTTCCTGTTCTGTTTGTGAAGCGTTTTCCGGATCAATATGCAGCATGGTGTAAACCATACTTCTTTCGGGGTTTTCCACTATGTAGTTCCCGGCCAGATGAGCAACTATGGGTTTAAATTCTTTTGTTGCAAGGGGAGTATATGAACGGGACAATAGCGCTTCCATGCCTGCGAAAGAACCTTCGCGGAATCCTTTTTCGCGTGCAATGCTGTTGAATTGATCCAAAAAACCTTCTTTACGAGTGTCCCAGAAAGCGTTCCAACGGTTAATCCGTTCTTCCTGTTTGGAGCGGGAAGGCAGAAAATTACCTATCCCTGAGTAATTGTATTCTCTTATCCGGGGCTGTTCGGCTTCATAATGCTCCAGGGCCTGATCCAGCGTAGCTCCTTCGGCCACAAAATACATGACATGCTGCGATCCCTGCGTCTGGTCCAGCAATTTTTCCATGCTGCCGCGCTGTTCCTCTGTCATGTAATTAATGCTCTGCATATCAGCATTGAAAACCGCACCTTTATTGACGACCAGGAAAAAGACAGTCAAGAGCAACAGACCTCCCGTGATCCATTTGTTCTTTTCAGGGGAAGAATCCGCCAGTTTTCCAAAATGGAATTGCCCGGGACCCGGTTTCCGGGCAGGAGTCATATGAGGAAGGAATATCAGAACAAATAAAATGGTACCCAGAAGCAGGAGGGTGGCAAACAATCCAAAACTGCGCATGGCAGGCGAGCTGATAAAGAGCAGGCTCAGAAAGGCTCCCATGGTAGTGATGTTGCCCGTTGTCAGCGGAGGGACAATATCCGATAATGTACGGCGGGGAGTATAACCTTCCCTTATATGTGAAAGAAAATGCAAGGGGTAATTCACTGCTATCCCAACAATAACAGATCCGGCCCCAATGGCAATCAGGGAGAGGGAAGATGTCAGGATACCGGCCAGGGCAAAAGCAAAGAGCGATCCGGCCAATACAGAAACGGCAATGAGCAGGATATGTTTAATATTTCTGAAATACAAAGCCAGCAGGATGGCAATAACCACCAGGGCAACCGCAACGGATATCCAGGTATCCTGTCTTATCCTGTTGGCATTGGTAAGGGCTATGTAGGCAGCTCCAAAGGGAGTGGCTTGTATTTCGTGGTTGAATGCGGCTTCTGTTTCTTCAATGGCCCTGTCAATGGCCGCAATGAGTTTCTTGTTATTCCCTGTGTCCGATGTGGGATAGCGGGAATCTATTGTAACGACTGCTTCTGAACCGTCCCTGGAAAAAATGTAATCCGAATGGACCATAAACCGGTCTTCCATCCGGAAACCCTGCAATTTTTCAAGCATCGGACCCGAGAACAAAAGCGGGTCCTTAAGCAATGTGTTTTTTAGTACCATACCTGCAGGGGAGAGCAAAGTTTCTTTAACTTGTTCCAGGCGGGATTCAATTACCCCGGGCTGAATCAGGGAATCCATGGTCTTATAATCCTCTTCTTCCAGGAAATAAGGCATATTGGAGGTTATAAAATCGCTGATTTCCAACATCATGGAAGGATCAATGCGCCAGATCATATTCCCTATGTGTTCCCGTGCCGGTTCCTGTTGCAACAACCCGCCCAGATAATCGGCCGCATCCATCAACAAGTCTTTTTCAGGTACCTCTCCGGGTGCCGCCATAGATATGTTGATAATGATCTTGCTTGCTCCTCCTATGTTCCGGTAGGCGTAGTCAATGCGTTCATGTTTTTTGTCAGAGGTTAGAAAACCTGATATATCCTCATTAAAATCCAACAACAGAAGACCTCCTGCTGCAAGTGCTATGCAGCAGGCAAGCAAGATGTACAGTGATTTGGTATGCTTGCGGAAGTAATCGAATATTTTCAGGAACGTTTGAACCATGATCTGAAAAGCATTGAAGGATAACCGTAAAATAATGCGGAAATGGTCAGGATGGTGTTGAGTATACTTATTCGAAAGAAATCTTTTCCTTTACGAAAATGGGTAATTCTTTCGCCGGCCGGTGCATAAAAAACCCTGATGGGCAAGGGTATTATCGTGACCCGTTTCCAGGCCAGTCTGACCAGTATTTCCAGCTCTGTTTCGTAACGGGTCGTGTACAAGTGCATTTTCTTCATCCGGTACAGGGGATATAGTCTGAACCCTGTCTGGGTATCGGGAAGCTTTCTGAAAGTCTGCAATGCGAACCAAAAATTGGAAAAGCGGTTGGCAAATGTATTTTCCCTGGGCATATTCTCCTGTTTAAGCATGCGGCTTCCCACTATCACGGCTCCGGGATTCTTTTCAAGAGCTTCCAGGAAGCGTGGTATTTCAGAAGGATAATGCTGCCCGTCGGCATCCAGGGTGATGGCATAACGATACCCCCTTGCCAATGCAAAAGAAAAAGCACGTTTGAGTGCGTAACCTTTTCCCTTGTTTTCACTGTATGAGATGATATCAGGCTTATAGGCCATGCTTCTGAGCAATTCCACGGTATCGTCTGTGGAACCGTCGTTTACCACTATCAATCGCTTGCTGTACCCCAGTGTTTCATCAATAACGCGGAGTAGAGTGGACGCATTGTTGTACGTTGGAATAATTATGCAGATATCGTCTCTTTCAGGCATAAATTCATTCGGGTCATTATTGTTTCCCCTTCCATTATCTCGGTTCTGACTTTCCATGTGCGGTTCCCGAGTACTTTTATTTGCAACCTGAAAACTATTAGGGGGTGTTCTCCTGGGTGGATACCTTTCAGAAATTTTACATTGTCGGCATTTTCCAGGAGGAGTTCCTTATCCAGAACAACCGATGCCAGTTCCCGGGCCATTTCCATAAGACAGGCACCCGGAGTAATTGGATTTCCGGGGAAATGTGCACTGTATATCCTGTGTTCCGGATTCAGACGCACCGTGATAACACGTTCTTCTTCCCGGTTGTCTATTGTGATTATATGGTACAGATCATTTAGAAACATAAGAATGAAACATTTTATCTTCAACAGGTACGTTAATAAGCATATTGCCCATACGAACCGTAGTTTTATCGCCGGATGCCTCATGGATGACTACCGTCTGGATCCTATAATCTTCTTTACGGAAAAAAAGTTCCAGTTCCGAAAGAATCCGTTTCATTTCGCGTTTAACAGGCACCAGTTTCACATGTATGTAGTCACTTTCATTTACGTATTGAGTTCTGAAATCTTCATTTTCATCCAGGATATCTCCGTTAAGTCCCATCAGTAAAATATTGCCTATGTTCCGGAACAGGCCTCCGGCTCCGTTATCAGCTACAGGCTTTCCATCTTTCCCAAATAACACCAGTTCGTTGTTCCTGAACAAAAAACCGGAATGATCCGGCATATTGTATTGCCAGAGCAGGCCAACATCTTTTTGATAAACCAGTCTGCCCCGTGAAATTCCTTTTTCAGTCAATACAGATACTTCCCTTTCCTGCTGAAAATCACATGTAAGAGTAGTGACTTCTTTTAATGCAGTACGCATATCCGTCGACAGCTCCTGTGTTACGGGAAAAACAGCCGGAAGTGAAAAAAACAAGGAAACAAGGATATTCAGCATAGACTATTGTTTAAGAAGGAAAAATACTCCTGCAACTATCAAAACCACTCCGATCCAGCGTGTTGGCGGGATCGCTTCCTTAAAAATAAAAAAGGCTGCCAGCATACCGAATACATAGGCAAAACTGGTAATGGGGTAAGCAATCGAGAAGGGATAATGTTTTAAAATATACATCCACAAGATAGTGGCGGATGCAAAAAGCAGTCCCGTCAGAGCAAAGTACCAGTTGGTAAACAAATGTTTGAAATAGGTCCAGGTAAAGCTGAATTTTTCCATATGTTGCATGGAAATTTTCAGGCATACTTGTCCGGATGCCAGCAATATGGTTTGAGTAAGCGACAAAAGTATGAATTTTAGCATTTTGTCATAAATATCAATGAGGTTTCAGTATTCCCGTAATTATTGATCAGCAACACGTTGTCAGGTAATAAACCGCGCTGTATTTTAACGGCAGCTGCATACACGTCGTAAGCGTGATTGCTGAAGGATTCCCCAAAGAGTGGCTTAACCGAAGGAGGCGTTGTCCAGTTTTCCCGGGATATTCCCAACTTGTTTGATATTTCCTGTATGGCTTTTTCAATACGTTCTTTGGTAGGGTTGTGCAGCAAGATGACTTCATTGATACAGGCCATCGGGTTTTTTCCCGGAGAATCCGCCAGCATGAAACTGACTGCGGTTTCCCCGGCCATTTTCCCTTCCCAGAATCCCACTTTGTCCAGAACTTTGAAATAATTGGGGATCATCTCGTCAAAACCTCCCACCAAAGCACTTTTGATCCTGCCCAGCTGAAATTGCATAAAGGCATCCAGCAAAGCACTTTCAAAAGAAATGCCCAAATGTACGTAAGTACTGTTGTAACCGGTACATTTCAGATGAACGGCAATGTGTGAACTGATGGTATTGTGTGTGGAATTGATAAAATTAGTGGGTTGGAGGAATTCTTCCCCTTCCTCAAGCATTGCCATCATAAATTTCTCCGTGGTCTCCAGGCATCCCAGGCCCGTCCCTACAATAATGGCATCCGGATCTTTGATCCCGGTGGCTTCCACAACGGTCATGGAAGTGGCTATGGCCCTTTTCAAAATTTTCCCCATTCGCCTGGAGGCAACGGGATCCAGAAAACGTTTGTAATCTGCTTCAATGGAACGCTGGAAAGGAACATCGTAGGAAACAGGGTTATCCAGCCAGTCGTCACAGAGTGGATTTTGTACTGATATTTGTGCTGCTGCCTGTATGTATACGGCCATAATGGTTAGATTTTAGAAAAAATGCATGTGGTGTCATTCCCTCCGAACCCAAATGAATTGGTCATAACATGGCGAATGGGCCGGGGCGGTTTTTCATCGGTTACAGGACGGAAGGATAACATCTCCATCGGATTTTTGTAATTCAGGTTAACCGGCAGAAAATCGTTCAACATGGCCAGTATGGAGATCACAGATTCCACGCTCCCGGCCGCACTGGTGGTATGTCCGGTATACGATTTGGTAGAAGATACAGGAGGAACGCTATCGGCTCCGAAAACGCGCATAAGGGCTTTGCCTTCACTTTCATCGTTGTTGGGAGTCCCTGTTCCGTGTGCGTTTACATAGTCTATGTCTTCCGGCTTAAGTCCTGCTTCTTTCAGTGCTTTTGTCATGGAAAGCACGGCTCCGTCACCTTTCGGCGAAGAAGCCGTCTGGTGGTAAGCATCACAGGCATTGCCGTATCCGGCTACCAGACACAGAGGCTTAACTCCCCGGGCTTTTACTGATGTTTCTGATTCAAGAACCAGGTATGCGGCTCCTTCTCCCAGGTTCAGACCGGCACGTGTATCGTCAAAAGGCCTGCAGGGCTCCTTATCCAGGATCTTGAGTGTATTGAATCCGTTCAGGTGGAATTTTGAAAGGCATTCACTGCCACCCACAACGGCCACGGAGGTCCTTCCGGTACGGATCATATCGGCTCCCATGATCAATGCATTGGCTGCCGATGAACAGGCCGTGGAAAGCGTGGAAAGCATATCAAAACCCCCGTAATGATCTGCTATCATTTGTGTACAAACACCGCAATCGTGTGACAGGATGTAATCGTCGTAGGTTGTGTCAGGTGTGAGCATCTTTAGGAAAAACTTCTCTGTATTTTCCATACCTCCCACAGTTGTTCCCGATATCAGCACCGGGTTCAGAGAATTGTTTTTCCTGATACCTGCCATTTCCAAAGCTTCTCCCAGGGCGATGATACCCATCAGGGAGGTCCGGGTGGTCATTTGCTCCTGTGGTACACCTGCCATACGACGTAATTCATCTGTACTGAATGGTATTTCGGCACAGGGAAGGTGTGAATGCATGGTTTCCAGCCAGCGCAAACGACCAATCCCGCTTTTACGACGGTGCAGGGAGTCCAGGGTGTCAGCAGTGCCGGCCCCCAGTGACGTAATGATCCCAAACCCCGTTACAAATATTTTTTCCATAAGGAAAATTATTTTGTGCGATGTTCCTGGATGTATTCCGCCATAGTAGCTACGGATTTAAAAATCTCCTTGCTTTTACCGGGATCTTCCAATTTGATCCCGTAATTTTTTTCCATCAGCACGATCAGTTCCAGTGCATCTATAGAATCAAGGCCCAATCCTTCTACAAACAAAGGGGCATTCGTATCTATGTTATCGGGTGTAATGTCTTCCAGGTTTAACGCTTCGATGATCTGTTTTTTCAATTCTAAAATCAACTCTTCCATGTTAGTTTTAATAAAGTTGGTTAATATTTAATATGTTGTAATCCATTCCTTTAGGACTTTCTTTTTCCACCATCATAACCAGCACGTCACAAAGACCGTCCAGGTATTCTGTCCATCCGCACAAAACGCGGTTGATACCGGGTGACGAAAAAGCCCATTCTATAAATATATGTATTTTTTCCGCATCAAAATCCTCCAGGATAAAAAAAGATGTTTCTCCCAGGATCTTGTTCCGGATGGCAACTTCACCTGTTACTATATTGGGAAGTGTGTACACGAAAACTGCCGGACTGGGATAATAATTGTCGGGATCAATGGTCTCCTGGAAACGTTTGTCATCGTCCAATGAAGCACTTCTGTTCGCAAATACCACGGAAGTCGATCCGTCAGGTGTTTCGCTATCGTAATCCAGGGAACGCAATACTATTTCGGAAGCCAAAAATCCGGCCTTGGACAGGTTGTCCATCTTGTGAAACTTGGGGTATTTCACATCCAGGTACCGGTATATTTCCGTCAGACGCGCAGATCCCGGGTCGCCTGAAAAGGATATCTCAAGCTCTTTTCCGTTCAGGATAACCTGCTGGTCTGTTATGCGGCAATATGAGGTTATTCTCTTCATAAGGCATTCTCAAATAACAGGACGGCATTGCAACCGCCGAACCCGGACAAGGTTTTTAAACAGAATCTTTTGTCCGTTTTTGAAAGGGTAGTGGAGACGTTTATTGCTCCCTCAATTCCGGGTTGTTCATAGCCTGACGAAGGCAAGATCAATCCCTGTTCCAGTGCTTTGGTGGCAATAACGGACTCCAGAATGCCCGCAGCCCCAAGGGTATGTCCAAATTGTGCCTTCAGGCTGAAGACAGGAGTGGACTCCAGTCCTGCACGGGAAAAAGCGATTGCTTCCATCTGGTCGTTATAAGGCGTTGCCGTTCCGTGTGCACTAATAAAAGCAATTTCACCGGCAGGCAAGTTTCCTAAAGCAGTTTTCAAAGCCCGGAAAAGTCCTTCGCCTGTTCGTGAAGGTCCGGAAATATGGTTGGCATCGTTCCGGATGCTTCCGCTGACCAGCGCAATACCCGGTTGTTTTTCTTTTCCGTAAACGATGGTGGCAGCCGCCTCGCCAAGGTTCAATCCTTTTCTGCGGGCATCAAAGGGGCGGCAACGTTCCCCGTCAAGGGATTTAAAAGATTGAAAGCCCGATACAATAAAGTCCGGGGCCAGGTCCACGCCCGTTACCACCACGTGATCGTAGTTGCCCTGATCCAGTAATTGGATGGCTGCGATTTGTGCACATGCTCCAGAAATGCAGGCATTGGAAACGGTTACGGGTACATTGGGGTTTCCGAAAAACCCCGCCAGCAAACCGGCTGTGTGCCACAGATGGACCCTGTCCTTTTCAAACCCGTGGGAGGGGAGACCCAGTAAATGAATATTTCCTTTGGTAGAAGAAAGTACAAAACAGGTACGCACCGAGGAAGCACTGATTCCTGCCTCTTCCATTGCAATATGTGCCGAGAGCAGCATGACTTGTTCAGGAAGGGTATATTCCTCTTTCTTGTTAAAAACAGCCCGGAACGTTTCTTCCAGTTTTCCGGGGTCCATGCGGGAAACCGCAATAGCATTACCGGCCGGATCTTTCCCTGGGGCTATGCCGCTTTTTCCCTCAAGAACCGCCTGGTAATTGGCTGTAGTGGTAAAACCCAGTGAAGAAATTATGTTATCTGAAAGCTTGTATATCATATAACGTGGTGTCTCTTTTTCCATTCAGTGTAGAAATCGGGACTGTACAATACCAGTTTGTAATCGCTGTCCAGAAATACCTGTGTGGTACTGCCTGTGGCAGCCAGTGCGTTGTCTTTTTCCCTGAATATTCGGTATTTAAATATCACTTTTGCGGCTTCCACCGGTATGTATTCAATTTCTATACGGGCCGTATCCCCGTATTGCAACGGATTTTTAAACTCAAACTGCATATCTACCAGCGGCGCATAAAACCCGTTGTCAAAATAGTTCTGGTAGGTCAGTCCATACTTTCGGCCGAAAGCTTCCCGGGCATCTTCAAAATATTGAACGTAAGACCCGTGCCATACAATGTTCATGGAATCCACCTCGCTGAAGCGTATCAGAATCTGTTTCGTTTCCTTAAGTACGTTGGGTTTCTTCATAAGGCTGACTTTCTGTGTCGGTTAAAAACAGTTTCATGTGCGCTGTTGCAGCGATTTTGCCGTTGCAACGGATCTCGGCCTTCAACAAAATCGCATTAAACACCTCGTGCTCTATCAATATCCCTGTTTCCAGGTGATCTCCGGGAACAGGTCTGAAAAACACATTGAAATCCTTTACGGCACCAATGATCCCGAGCTTAACCGAAAGATCGTTGTCAAGGCTTTTGTACCCAAGACGGGCCGCACAGGTCTGGGCCATGTTTTCCATCATTCCGGCTTCTGAAAAATACCCGTTCAGGCAAAATAAGTTGTCCTCAGTAACGGTCATCTCCGTAGCCGCATAGTACCCTTCAAATTCCGTCAGCTTGTCCACCATAACAAAAGGAGGTCTGTGCGGTATCAATTCCAATATGTTGTATGGCTTTATCATAGAGTTCCGTTATCCCAGAATTTGTAAAAATTAAACCATTGGTGCGGGTACGCTTTCACCACTTCTTCCAGTTGCCGGACGTAGTTTTGACATAATGCCCTGGCGATATCCCTTGATGTTTTATATTGTGAACGGTCTACTTCAACTGTCTTACAGATAGTGTGATACATAAGGCCGGGTTCTTTCATCACGTAAAGAGAGACCATGGGAACACCCAGTTGTGCAGCCATCATAAAAGCGCCCATTGGGAATTGTGCGGGACTGCCCAGGAAAGGTACGGTAAAAGATTTTGTACTCCCGAAAAGACGGTCGCAGGGCATGCTAACAATATCTCCGTTCTCAAGTGCAGATTTGATGACAAACAGATGGGACATATCTGCAGAAACCGGTATCAGATCAGCCATGTTCCCTGAAAGTGCCCTGGCTCTGTTGGCCTGTATGAAAGCCGATTCGCCTCCGAACACTACGGCGTTGAGTTTCTTCAGATCCTGTTGCATAAAATACCCGCAGATCTCAAAATTACCCACATGCGCTCCAGAGATGATAAACCCGCCCGAACCGTTGAGTAGACTCGTAAATTCATCCCAATCTGTGATCCGGGATTTGAATATGTTTTTCTTCCGGGCAAAAATGTAAAACCTGTCCATCATCATCTGCCCGAACAGAAAATGGTTTTTGTAGACATGATACACCAAATGGCGTGTAAATCCATTGTGTTTCAAGTAGTCTTTTATGGCCAGGTAGGCTTTGCGGCTGAACAACAGGTAGAAGGGTATGATAAAAGCCAGGATGGCATAACCCACCCGTATATTTACACAGCGGAATAAAAAGAACAATGCTTTTTGTCCGAAATTTCCCCCGCCGGTAGTTCCCTTCCACGCCGGTTTCTTTTCTGCCATTACGTTGCTTTGATCCGTCCTTCTATATAGTCGTAAAACTGGGATAAGGTTTTGACGTTGGTCATTTCCTCGGGTTTTATTTTAAACCCGAAATTCTGTTCAACCACCACCACTATGTCAACAAAATCAAGGCTGTCAATGCCCAGGTCTTCTTTCAGAAAAGCTTCGTCTTTCAGGGCATCTGCTTCCACCTCTATATCTTCGATTAAAAAGTTGTTAACAATTTCTTTGATTTCGTTCCTGTTCATGATCTGTATATTGTGCGTGCTAAATTTTTTTCAATATCAATGCGCTGTTGGTTCCTCCGAATCCAAAGGAATTGGAAAGGCAAATATCCAACTTCTTATCTAAAGTTTTGGCAATTATATTTAAATTTTTTGACATATCATCCGGTTCTTCCAGATTGATGTTCGGTGCAATGAAGGAATGCTTCATCATCAACAGGGTGTAGACGATCTCGCTGGCACCGGCCATCCAGCATTCATGCCCGGTCATTCCTTTAGTGGAACTTACGGGTGTCTTATATGCTCCAAAGAGCCGGTCTATAGCCATCGCTTCGTAACTGTCACCTATGACAGTGGATGTGGCGTGTGCGTTAATATAATCAATATCAGAGGGTTTCAGACCCGCATCGGCCAATGCCCTTTCCATGGCCATTGCAGATCCCCGGTCGCTCGGCTGGGATATGTGGGCCCCGTTGGACGAAAAACCGTAACCCAGAATTTCTGCGTAAATGGGGGCACCTCTTTTCACGGCATGTTCGTATTCTTCCAGGATCAGGGTGGCTGCGCCTCCGCTGGGAACCAGACCGTCCCTGTTTTTGTCAAAGGGGCGGGAGGATTTCAGGGGTTCATCCATCCTGGTGGAAAAAGCGTTCAGACCGTCAAAACTGGCCATGCTCAGGTAATTGGTTTCCTGTGCTCCCCCGCATACGATCATATCCTGCAATCCAAGCCGGATGAACATAGCTCCCAGTCCAATGGTGTGGGAACCGCTGGAACACGCGGCGCTGATGGTCATATTGATCCCGCGGAGCTTGAAAATAGTAGATAAATTCATGGTCACCGTAGAATTCATGGACTGGAAAATGGCCCCTGAACCCAGCAGGGTAGTGTCTTTTTTCTCTACGCAGATCTCGTGAGATTCAATCACCGCTTTACTGGAAGAATCGTTCCCGTACAGGATGCCTGTTTCATTATTTTCCAGGTAGTCCATATCTATACCGGTATCCTTAAGTGCCTGTTCTGTAGCTACATAAGCATATTCTCCTTCTTCAGGGAGGCATATCCGCTGGCGACGGCTCAAAACCCCTTTCAGATCCGGACGCGGTACTATTCCCGTCAGCGGGGAACGGTAACCGTATTCGGTCCTTGCAGGATCAATGCCTATACCGCATTTTCCTGCGTACAGGCTTTCCCGTACTTCTTCCACATTAGTTCCTATGCATGAATGGATTCCTATCCCTGTTATTACAACTCTTTTCATAAGCTTGCTAAGTATGTAATCCTCCGTTTACGGACAACACCTGTCCCGTTATATAGGAAGCTTCCGGGCTGGCAAAGAACGCTACGGCAGCTGCTACTTCGTAAGGTTGCCCGAAACGTCCGGCCGGAATACGCCCTTTATGGTCGTCCTGGTTAATATCTGATGTCATATCCGTATCTATGAATCCCGGAGCAACGCAATTTACTGTTACTTTGCGCGGGGCCACTTCCATTGCCAGTGAACGCGTAGCGCCAATAATGCCTGCTTTGGAGGCAGAATAATTCGTTTGTCCCGCCATCCCGGTAAGACCGGACAGGGAAGTAATGTTGATGATCCTGCCGTTGCGTTTTGTAAGCATGTTCTTCAGTACCCGGCGGGTTACGTAAAAAAAACCGAACAAGTTGGTTTCCAACACTTTATTCCATTGCTCGTCCTGCATAAAAATCATCAGGTTGTCTTCCCTTATCCCGGCATTGTTAACCAGCACGCTAATGAATTCTCCCGGATGGGCGTCTTCCCATTTGGCCAGTGCTTCATCCACTTCATTCCGGAAAGCTACATTAAAAGGAATGATCTCTGCGGATCCGCCGGCTTCTTCCACCAGTTTAACGGTTTCAAGTGCAGCTGTAAGGTTGGATGCATAATTTACCAGAATGGCATATCCTTCGCGGGCCAAAGCCACGCAAACAGCCCTTCCGATACCTCTTGATCCTCCCGTTACCAATGCATATTTCATAAAATTACGGCTTATTGTTTATAATGTATTCAACAGTTTTGGAAATATATGTATACAGCGCTTCGTCTTCCTTAATGGCAGGGAAGAATGACCGTATCTGATCGTAAACACTGCGGTTAGCGGGGGAGAGTTTGTCTTTTATTTCCAGGCAGTCCACTCCCTGCATCAGTGCCATTAAATGAATGGCAGTCACCTGGAATGCATTTTCTATGACCTTGGCCGTTATCAATGCCGAGTTGGTGCCCATGCTCACCACATCCTGGTTGTCGTTGTTGTTGGGGATGGAGTGGATGTAGTTGGGCATGCACAAGGTCTGGCATTCCGCTGTGGTGGATGTAGCCGTAAATTGGGCTGCCTGCATCCCGTAGTTCAGACCTAAGACGCCCAGGTTGACAAAAGCGGGCAATATCTGGTTTACCTTGTCGTGACAGATATAATTCAACTGCCTTTCCATGAGCATGGTCAGCTTGGTCACCGCGATTTTCATCTTGTCCATTTCCAGGGAAACGTAGTCCCCATGGAAGTTTCCGCCATGGTATACGTTTTTGCTTTCAGGATCCACAATCGGGTTGTCGCACGATGAATTCAGTTCATCCAAAAGCACTTTCATGGATTGATCCAGCGTGTCGGCAACAGGGCCAAGTATCTGGGGTACGCAACGCAAAGAATAGAAAGGCTGTACTTTATCCCGGAAGACTTTGTCTCCGTTTACCTCTTTGTTGTAAAGGTAAGACTGACGCCTTTTAAGACATTGGCTTCCGGTAAGCATTTCCGACATTTTTTCGGCTATGAAGATTTGTCCCTTGTGGCGTTTTTTGCGGTTTAATTCAGGGGCCAGAAAATCGTCGTAGGATCCTGCTATCTCATTGACCAAAGCCGAGGCGGTCACAGCCCATTGCATGAGCCTTCCGGCCTGGAGCAGATTGATCAGCCCAATCCCGGTCATTACAGAGGTGCCGTTGCTCATTGAAAGACCTTCCCGGATATGGATCTGCAACGGTTCCAGACCATTTTCCTTAATTACTTCAAGTGAATTCCTGTAATGCCCTTTGTAACGGACCCTGCCTTCACCAATAAGGGCGAGGCCCATGTGGGCCAATTGCACCAGGTCTCCGCTGGCACCAACCCCGCCGTGTTGCGGGATAACAGGGTAGATTTCCCGGTTGATAAACTCGGTAAGCAGCCCGGGCAGGGAAGGGTGGACCCCGGAATAACCCTGGACAAAAGTAGCCAGGCGGGCGATCATGGCTGCCTTAACCTGCGTATCGGTCAGCAATTCTCCAGTACCGCATGCATGAGAACGGATCAGGTTCAGCTGAAGCTGTTTCAGGTCTTTGTCTTCCACCCGGAACTGGGACATGGGGCCAAAGCCTGTATTGATTCCGTAGATCACTTTTTCTTTAGAAAATTCTTTAAGAAAGTTGTAGGAACGTTCAATCCTTTGAAACGCTTCCTCGCCCAGGTTAATCGTTTCCCCTCCAAATAAAAGATCTCCTATATCTTTAATATTCAGCTCTTTGTCGTAAATTAGCATGTTGTAGTTATGCGGCTGGGTTTATAAATTTACAAAGATACAAATTTTAAAACAATCGAGTTGACCCCTTTAATTTAATATCTGCAGAAGAAGATCCTATCAATAAATTTACCGTCCCTTCTTCGGTAACAAACAAATCTTTTTCTGTGTCCCAGTAGGCCAGGTTTTCTGCTTTCAGGCACAAACTTACTTTTTTTGACGATCCCGCAGGTACGAATATGCGTGCAAATCCCGCCAGTTGCCTGCCGGGTCTATCCACTTTGGAAGCCGGATATTCCACGTACAATTGCACTACTTCTTCACCGTCAAGTTTTCCTGTGTTTTTCAACACAAACTCCACTTGCACCGAATCCCGGAACGTTTTTTCCACTTTCAGTGAGCTGTATTCAAATTTGGTATAACTCAGCCCGTACCCGAAAGGATAGAGCGGATCCCCTTTGAAATACATATAAGTTCTTCCGTTACGAATGTTGTAATCCATCATGGGCGGAAGATCGGTGATGTCCCGTACCCAGGTCTGGGTGGTTCTTCCGGCCGGGTTTACCTTTCCGAACAACACATCAGCAAGGCCGTTGCCAAGTTCCTGGGAATTATTGGTTATGTGAACGATGGACGGAATGTGTTCATTTGACCAGTTTATGGCAAAAGGGAAACTACTTACCAATGCCAGTACGGTCCTGGGATTGGCCTGTAAAACCAACTTTGCCAGGTCTTCCTGCTCCAGCGTGAGAGCCTTCCGGTCTACGGCTTCGCGGCCGTCACTGGGTACAGGAGAATAGAACCAGCGGGCATCGGTGCCGTATGGATGGTTCCCGATGCATACAACCGCCACATCGGCTTTTGAAGCGGCGATGACCGCCTTGTCTATGGTATTTGACGGTTCGTAAAAGACTTCCACATCCGGTCCGACAGCATTTCGGATCCCTTCCAGAATGGTTACCGCGTAAGAGGGTGTTCCGCTGTACCAGTCATAAATTACCTCATTGGCCCGGGGTCCTATTACGGCTATGGAACGGATCTGTTCCACATCCAGGGGAAGCAAAGGATTTTTTTCACCGCCGGCCGGCTTGTTTTTCAAAAGAACTGCCGATTTTGCGGTGACCAGCCTTGCAAAATCTTTGACTTCCTGCCGTTCCCAGGGTATTTGGGTGTCGGTAACTCCGATCCCGGTATAGGGTTGTTTTTCGTAATCCTGCGGGCTGTCAAGTAAGCCGAGTTTTAAGGCCACGTAAAGATTTCCCCGGATCGCACGGTCAATTTCCCCTTCGGTCAGGATTCCGTTTGTGACGGCCTGGTTAATGGCCAGCAGGTAATCATCCAGAAATTGGCCGACGGTGGCTTTTACAACGGCTGCTGCACCTTCCCATAAGGTTGGAAAGGCTTTGTGTGCGGTGATCAGGAGCTTCAAGGCCCCGCCGTCGGTACATATGATCCCGTTGTTGCCCCATTCCCGGCGGGTGATGCTTTCCAGGATTGGATGTATGGTCATGGGGATCCCGTTCCATGCGTTATAGGATGCCATAAAGGCACGGGAACCGCCTTCGGTAATGCCTTTGTAAAAAGGATAGGAATAATATTCCCGGAAAAGCCTTTCGTCAAAATCGGAAGAAGTTGAATCGCGGCCGTCTTCGTTGCTGTTGGCCATAAAATGTTTCATCAGGGAAGCACTCTTCCAATACTCCGGGTGATCTCCCTGCAGGCCTTTGACAAAGGCCACGGTCAGCCGGGAAGCCAGGTAAGCATCCTCGCCGTAACTTTCCTCGGTCCTTCCCCAACGGGGATCCCTTGCAAGGTCAGCATTCGGCGCACGCATAACCATCCCGCCACGCGGATTTTCAGGACGCTGGGTATAATACCTTACTTCGTGTGCTTCAATTTCGGCTACTTTTCTTACCAGGGCCGTATCCCAAGTGGAGCCTAGTCCGTAAGCCTGCGGAAAAGTGGTAGTAGGCTGGTCCTGGCGGCCACCCCAATGGGCGGGACCTCCCAATGCCATCCCGTGAAGTCCTTCCGAATGACCCGTGTTACGAATGCCCAGGCGGGGAACGCCCAGGTTGGTTGACAAAAGATTTATTTTCTCTTCTATGGTGAGCATATCCAACAGGATGTCAATGCGCTGGTCGGCAGAAAGTTCCCTGTTGTGGAAAGGATGATTTTGTGCTTGTATTTCAAGGGAAAAGGCAAGAAAAAAAGCAAAAAAAACAACAAAAAAAACAACAAAAGTGAGGGGTTTTATATGTTTCATGGTCTTTTTATTATATGCAAAAATACGATTATATTTGTATATTATGAGTTATATACCCAATGAAAACAGATACGGTAAAATGATATACCGTCGCTGCGGCCGGAGCGGTTTGCAGTTGCCCTGCATATCGCTCGGTTTGTGGCATAATTTCGGAGATGTGGATGATTATACCAACAGCCGGAAAGTCATATTAAAAGCATTTGACAGCGGGATCACGCATTTTGATCTGGCTAACAATTACGGACCTCCGTACGGGTCTGCCGAACGCAATTTCGGAAAAGTGATGCGGGAAGATCTTTCGGCTTACCGGGATCAGCTAATCATATCCACAAAAGCCGGTTACGATATGTGGCCGGGACCCTACGGAAATTGGGGCTCCCGCAAATACCTGCTAGCCAGCCTGGACCAAAGTTTGCAACGAATGGGATTACCTTATGTGGACATTTTTTATTCACACCGGCCGGATCCGGATACACCCCTGGAAGAAACAATGGGGGCATTGGCATATGCTGTTCACAGCGGGAAAGCGCTTTATGCCGGGATTTCCAATTATCCGGCTCCTCTGGCACGTCGTGCATTCAGTATCCTGAGGGAACTGGGAACTCCCTGCCTGATCCACCAGCCCAAATATTCCCTTCTGGAACGTTGGGTGGAAGCCGAACTTATGGAAGAACTGGAAAAAGAAGGAGTAGGGTGTATCGCTTTCTCTCCTTTGGCCCAGGGTATGCTTACCGGGAAATATTTGAAAGGCATACCCGAAGGATCCAGAGCTCAAAGGGCTGATGGTGCCTTGCAGGCGGAAAGCATTACTCCCGAAGTCCTGGATAATATAAACAAGTGGAACGGAATAGCCCGGGAACGCGGTCAGACTTTGGCCCAGATGGCTATTTCCTGGCTCCTGAAAGATCCCCGCGTTACTTCCGTACTGATCGGGGCCCGGACCGTAGAACAGCTGGAGGAAAATCTGAAAGCTGCTTACAATGTTTCGTTTACTCAGGAAGAGCTGCGGGATTTAAATTTGTAGAAATTTTTTGAATGGGAAATAGAATTTGTATACGTACCGATCGTGGTAAAGACGCAGTAGACGGAGCCGGGGTAAGGCTTCGCAGGGTATTGGGATTGAAAACCGTACAGGCTTATGATCCTTTTTTAATGTTGGATGGATTTGATTCCACAGATCCTGACGATTACATCAGGGGTTTTCCCTTTCATCCCCATCGCGGGATCGAAACGGTAACTTACCTTGTTGAAGGCCTGATAGAGCATATGGACAGCCTTGGGAACAAAGGCACCATAGGCAATCTTCAATGCCAGTGGATGACCGCCGGTTCCGGTATCATTCACCAGGAAATGCCTAAGGAATCGCCCCGTATGCTGGGTTGTCAGCTATGGGTAAACCTTCCCGCAAAAGAAAAAATGACCATTCCCACATACAGGGATATTTTACAGGAAGATGTACCCCTCATCCGGGAGGAAGGAGCCGTTGTACGTGTGCTGTCCGGTGCTTACAACGGAAAGAAAGGACCCATGGACGGGGGATATCAGGATGTTCAATACCTGGACATTACCCTGGAACCGGACAGGGAGTGGCTTTACGACCAGACGCCCAACGACCATACCTTATTCCTGTACCTGTTGGATGGGACCCTGAAGCCGGAGGGAAACGATAGTTTTGAAGAAAAGCGATCTGCCATGCTGATGGCAGCAAACGGGAAGCCCGGTGAAGTGAATGACACTGTTTCAGCCCGTTCCGGATCCAAAGGAGCCCGTTTTCTGCTTATTGCAGCTAAACCCCTGCATGAACCTGTTTCCTGGGGAGGTCCTATAGTAATGAATACAAAAGAAGAACTGGAACTGGCTTTCAGGGAGTTGGAAGAAGGAACATTCATCAGGCATAAAGATCCCACGTTCCTGATCCTATAGAGCAAGGATGCAAACCGGCTGGTCCACGGGGATGCGTTTACCGGTATCCTCAGGCAGGCCGGTTTTAATATTCCGCTTGTATATTTCTATATGGTTTTCGTTTTTGCATGCGACCAGGATCCAACGATCATCCGGGGTTATTAAAAAATGCCTTGGATGACTTCCCGTTGGTTGAAAACCCACCCGGGTCAGCATATCTCTTTCATCATTTAAACGATAGATTACCAGGCCGTCTCCTTTCAGACGCGTGGAAGCGTACAGAAAATTGCCGTCACGGGATAAAGCAATGTGGGCACTCCCGCGTGCCCACAGCGTATCGGCCGTTACGGACTGGATGGGGTTCAGTTTCCCGTTTTGGTGAGTAAAAACGGTAACCATGCCCGAGAGTTCGTTGATAAGGTATGCGTAGTTACCTTTTTTGTTGAATGTCAGGTGTCTGGGACCGCTTCCAGGTTCCAGTGTTACAGTGTCGGAAAGAACAGGTGCATCGGGACCGTGGTTATTGAAAACATAAATGCGGTCTGTTCCCAGGTCTGTGGCAAACAAGTGACTGCTGTCCGGAGAAAAGACAACGCAATGGATGTGTGGGGATTTTTGCCTGAGCGTATCGGGTCCCGAACCCGTAAATTTCCAACGGTGCCTGATGGTTTCTGCTCCGGGTGAGAATACTGTAACCGTACCCGAGGAGTAATCGGCAGTTACCACGTATTTGCCCGAGGGTTCAACAGCCACATGACAGGGATCTGCACCCGGATTCTCCAGGAACCTGAGCGGTATTATTTTTCCGCTTTCACGATCTGCTGCAAAAACAGAGATCCCGGATGCCGGGCCGCTTTCATTGACTGCGTATACCAGTTTGTTTTCTTTTGACAAGGCAAGAAAAGAAGGATTTTTAGAAGCAGTACTGTCCAGTAATTGAAAATTACCTGTATTAACGTCAAAACGGTAAGCATAGATCCCATGGCTGTTGCCAGAAGTATATGTGCCGGCCAGCAACGTAAGGTCCTGATTGCCACTGGAGCAAGCGTGTAATGAAACCATAGTCACAATAAGAAATAACAGGTTTTTCACGATCATTTTTTTACAAAAATAAAAAAACCCCGTTAAAAAAACGGGGTGGCGCATTAATTCATTTAACCGTAAACAAATTAATAGTCCAGAGTGAAAACCTTCAGGCCCTGGTTGATGGTATTTACTGTAATCTTCAGGCCTTTCACACCTTCCTCAACACATTCTCCCACTAAAGGATACGACATCATGGTGGAAAAATTCGTATAAAGCGGATCGTTGCCGGATTCATGACGCAATTCCACGCAATAATAACCGTCTTCCAACGGAGTGTCCCGGTTCAGGTCGTAGATTAGGGCAAAAGAATGTTTGGTAGGGTCCATAGCCTGTATGGATACCTGGATGTTCAGATACATTTTGGAGCCGAAACCTCCTCCGGCAAACCATAAATACTGCGGTTCAACCCTGTCCGTACCCAGTGTATCAGGCTGGCCGGTGAAAATGAAATCTTCCGTATCGACAAGGTGCATCTGCACTATATCGATGTATTTTACGGGAGATTCATCCGTTTGGGCGTCTTCCCCTTCCTGATCACTACCGTGGATCGTATAATACAATATCAGCCGGTCTCCGTCTATAGGTTCAAACTCATCATTGATAGAGGTATGGTTCACGGGACAAAACAGCAGGGTATCATCGGTAATGACATAAAACGGGTATGTCCCGTCTACTTCCTGTCCGTGTGTGTCTAAGGTTATGGTTCCCCACGTGACTTTTGTTTGTTCACCGGGATCCAGCCAATTGGAACAGGAATTCATGGTAAGGAGCAGGGTAGCCGCAGAGATCATCAAAATGAAGTTGCTTATTCTTTTCATTATTTTAGTATTTTCGTTGCAGTTTCTGTTTACTAATTGCAGCAATTTTTCAATTACTGCATCAAAGAAAGAAAAAATATTTGTCAATGCAGTATTCTATGACCCCCTGCATTTAACTGATGACCGTAAACACAAATGAGAGACCGAGAGCTTTGGAAAGAGATATACCAGAAGTACGCCAGGCGCATGTTGACAGTGTGTATGCGGTATGCTCCGGGCAGGGAACAGGCCGAGGACATGATGCATGACGGGTTTATGCAGGTGTTCAGGTCACTGGATAAATTTACGGACAGGGGAGAAGGGTCCCTAAGGGCTTGGATGGAACGGATTATGATCAATACCTGTTTGCAGCACCTGAGGAAAAAAGACCTGTTAAGGAACAGCACATTGGTAGAAACAGGAAAAGAACCGGCAGATGACAATACACTGGAAGCCGCTGCCGAAAGGGTCCCGGGTACTGTTTTACGTGGTTTCATTCAACAACTTCCGCCCGGGTACAGGGCCGTATTTAATCTTTATGTCTTTGAGGGGATGAGTCATAAAGAGATAGCTCAAAAACTGAACATAAAAGAAAAGACATCCTCCTCCCAATTATACAGGGCTAAATGTTTGCTTGCCTCGCAAATAAAAGAATATGAAAGAAAGCAACAATAAATGGACGGATATCGTCCGGGATAAGGTAAACGGACTTCCGGAAGTGTTGGATACCAATGCTTCCTGGGTACGAATGGAAAATAAGATCCTTGCTTTCTACCGGATACGTTTATTCAAAAGAACGGGACTTGCCGCTGCCTGCGTTGCTGCCATACTGGTTCCCATACTCTTTTTGAACAGCGGGGGACCCGGAATACCTGAACAGCCCGTACGTATAGTGCAATTGCACCAAACGGCAACACTCCTGACCTGTAAAGCCGAACGTCCTTCAAATACAATATATACCCTTCCCGTATCACGTGTCAGATCCATAACCGCGGAACCGGACGCAGAGACTGAACAAGCTACTGCACCTGCCCAAACGAGTGTACAGGAACAAGCACAACCTCAACCTCAACCTCAACCTCAACCTCAGGAACAAGCACAAACCGATCCTTTCGCACAACCCTATGAACAAACACGAACCCGGAGAAAATTTATGGTATCTGCCGCGGGACTGTTGAATGTAAGCCGGGGAGGAGCTGAAGGTGCCCTGCCTATGAACGATTTGTTGATGTCTGACAATAGGTTAACCACATACGGTATCACACAAAAAGAAACCGGGCTGAATGCTTACGATGCTTCTTTTGCTTCCGTCTCATTCGTACAATATGAATACAAACACCGAATGCCTGTTTCCTTTGGCATATATGCATCGCTACCCCTGTCTGAAAGATGGTTTGTGGAAAGCGGCCTGTTTGCCACCCGCCTTGCCACGTCCATTTATTCCGAAACTTATGTGGAACTAAAGCCAAGCAATTCCGAGCCTGTTTTTATTACCGACAGGGTTTTGTGGTATTTGGGGATTCCTTTAAAGATCAGGTGGAACTTTGTGCAGAAAAAATATTTTACCGCTTATGCCTCGGCAGGAGGCATGCTGGAGAAATGCGTTTCCTTTGATTATACGGGAAATATTGACGATGAGAATATGCAATTCACAACCGGTCAGATCCCTTTGCAATGGTCGGTAAATGCCACATTGGGAGCACAATACAATATTATCAAGATACTTGGCCTTTTCGTAGAACCGGGTATCTCGTTTTTCCCTGACAGCCACAACCCGGTACATACCATCCGGGGGGAAAGACCTTTGTATTTTAACCTGAATGCAGGGATACGATTTATGTTTTGAGAATTTATTTTTACAAATACTGCGAATTATCCGATTTATTATCATACATTTGCAACTCATATAATTTTTTATTTTTTTTTATTTTTATTTCAATGAATAACGGAACCGTTAAATTTTACGATGAGATCAAAGGTTTTGGTTTTATCAAGGACGCTAACTCGTCCAAAGAGTATTTTGTACATTCATCTGGTCTGATCGACAGGATCAGAGATAACGATGAAGTAACTTTCGACTTACAGGAAGGAAGAAAAGGATTAAATGCCGTAAATGTAAGACGCAGCTAATCCTGCAACATACCATTTGCAATCCCGCCGCTTTGCGACGGGATTTTTTTTTACATTTGTAATGATGATCTACCTTTTGGCTCATGCAGATGATTTGCCGGACAGTTTCCCGGAAATGTGCATAGCTTTTATGCCCCCTGAGCGCAGCCGGCAAATGATGGGCTATGTCAGGATAGAGGACCGAAAATTATGTGCAGCAGCTTATGTGCTGCTGATCCATGCTCTGAAAAAGGAAAACCTTTTTACACGGCTGCCGGTTTTCGGATACGGACCCCAGAACAAACCTTACCTGGTCAATTATCCCGGTTTATATTTTAACATAAGCCATTGTGAAGGGGCGGTCGTATGTGCGCTGTCTTCCAACCCGGTGGGCATTGATATTGAAAAAGTGGAGCGTTACGATGACAATATGGCCCGGTACATCTGTAAATCCATTGAATACAAGTGGATTACGGAAATACCCGGGATGGAAGCGCAACGGTTTACTGAAATGTGGACACGCAAGGAAAGTTTCGTAAAGTCCCTTGGAACCGGGATTGACTGCCATCCCCGGGACATGAATAGCGAAGAAAGCCGCGTCTTTTATTCGAAGAACAAAAACAATCAATACATAATAAGTCTCAGACAATGCAGCAAAAAACCTACCCCCTGACAAATGCCCAGAAGGGCATGTATTACGAATGGCAGAAAGACAAAGAGCTCACACAGTACAACAATCCGTTCCTTTATGAATTTCCCGAAAACATACAGGCTCAAAAACTGCACGATGCACTGGTAAAGACAGTTCAGGCACATCCTTTCCTGAAGCTTAAACTGAAATTGCTGGGCAACGGAGAGGTGGTTCAATACTTCGTTAAAGAAGATCCTGTAAACATTCCCGTCTATGAAACAGTAGAAGAAGGCCTAAGGGAGCGCCTCCTTAAAACCGTAAAACCGTTTGATCTTTTGTCCGGAGAACCTCTTTACAGGATAGACTTATACAAAACGCCGAGAAAGATTTATGTGTTGCTGGATATTCACCACATTGCCTACGATGGTTCTTCCAGTATTGTTTTTCACAAGGACCTGGTTAAAGCCTACAACGGGGAAGAACTGCAGGAGGAATCCTTTACCTGCGGCGATTTTGCGCTGTTTGAAACAGAGCGTATGAAGGGAGGCGAATACAAACGCGATGAAGCCTATTTTACGGAAAGACTCTCAGGGGTAACCCCGGCAAAACTTCCCATCCTGAACCGGTCTGAACAAGCTGCAGGGATGCTGGATAAAGTTTCTGAATATATTGATTATCAAGAAATAAGTGATTATTGTAAACGCCTGGAAATTTCTCCTAACAACTTGTTTGCCGGGGCCCTGGGGATCTGCCTGAACCGTTATACCCGTGAGAAAAAGTTATGTTTCTGTACGGCTCACAATGGCCGAATTGACGAAAGGGTACAGGAAAATGTAGGCATGTTCGTTAAGACACTCCCCGTGGTTGTGGAAACGGATCCCGGACAAAAACTGGAAGACTACCTGAAGGGGATCCGTACCGATATGAAAGAACTCTGGACACACCAGACGTATCCTTTTGCAGATATGGTGACCCATTTCGGCATTGCCATGGACCTTACCTACACCTATCAGAAAGGGATCCTGGAATATTTTGAAATGCCCCAGGGGCACGTCAAAATGGAATACATGCACGAAGGGTCCACCCACGACAAACTGAGCATATACATATACCAGTTCCCCGACAACTTTGAAATACGCTGCGAATACAACAACGCACTGTACGACAGGGATTACATGGAAGTTTTTGCTGCTTCCCTGAAAAACACGCTGGAAGAGATTCTGGCTGCCGATCCTTCGAAGACAGCCTGCTCGGCAATCACCATTGTCAATCCCGCAGAAAAGGAAAAAGTACTGGAATTCGCCCGGGGTAACGAACTGGCTTATGACAACACCAAATCTTTCCCGGATCTTTTCCGGGCGCAAGTGGCCAAAAACCCTAATAACCCCGCGGTAAAAGACATATCCGGAACATTGACCTATGAACAACTGGACCGCCAGTCGGATGTGATGGCCCGCAAACTGACAGCCATGGGGGTCAAACCGGACGATTTTGTAGCCGTTGTGCTGTCCCGCCGGAAAGAATACGTGGTGACCGTATTGGGGATCCAGAAAGCCCGTGCCGCTTACGTTCCCATGGACAGTGAATACCCCATCGACCGTTTGCTTTACATGATGGATGACAGCCGTTCCGCGGTATTGGTAACCGAAAAGGAACTTTATGCCAAAAAGCAGGCAGAAGGAGACTTTAAACACCACAACGTGCTGTTTCTGGAAGACATACATTTGGATGCACCTGTAGAAAAAGTAACCGATCTGCCCGGTCCGGACAATCTGGCCTACATGATTTACACATCGGGATCCACGGGGAAGCCCAAAGGTGTTATGATAAGCCACCGGGGACTGGTTGCCATGAGTAAGGCACATGCCCACGATATGGACATCGTTCCGGAAGACAACAACATATGTCATGCCAGCTTTAGCTTTGATGCCTCGGTACACGATATTTTCCCGCCCTTATCGGCAGGGGCCTGCATACATGTGATTCCTTCCGAAATGCGCCAGGACATGGTTATGCTGTACGATTACATGATCCAAAACCACATTACCGGGGGCACCTTCAGTACCCAGTTTGGTCTGGAACTGATCAACCAGTTTGAACTTCCTATGAAATACATGCTGGTAGGCGGGGAGAAAATGTTCCCTGTGAAAAAGCGTAATCTTAAGATCGTTAACGGATACGGACCTACCGAATTCACCGTATGTTCCGATTACCACATACTTGACCAGGACAAAGACACCGGGAATATTCCCATAGGACGGCCTGTTCCCAATTCCTGGTCTTACGTTCTGGACGACAAACAGCAGCTGCTTCCGGCCGGTGTAGCCGGGGAATTGTGCCTGGCCGGCCCCCAGATTGCCCTGGGATACTGGCTGCGGGAAGATATCACTGCAGAACGTTTCCTGCCCAATCCATACACTAACGGGCCGGTTAATGACAAACTGTACCGCACCGGAGACCTGGTTCGGTGGCGCAGCGACGGGCTGCTTGAATACCTGGGCCGGATAGACACCCAGGTAAAATTGCGCGGTTTCCGCATAGAACTGGGTGAAATTGAAACCGTACTCTCTAAATTCCCGGGCATTGTATCGGCCGTTGCCGATGTCAAAGAGTTCGGAGGAGCGCAGCAGTTATGCGCGTATTACCAGGCAGAAGGAGATATGGACATTTCCGAGGAAGCACTGCTGGAACATTTGCGCGCCAGCCTGACAGACTATATGGTTCCATCGGCTTTGCTAAAATTGAAAGCCTTTCCCATGACACCCAACGGCAAGGTGGATCGCAAAAAACTTCCTATCCCGCATCTGGCACTAAAAGAGATCATTCCTCCGCAAACCATCATGGAAAAAGACCTCTTTGCAATTGTAGAGGAAATACTGAAGACAGATCAGTTTGGCGTTACCACCAACCTGTTGTCCATTGGGCTTACCTCCTTGCTGGCCATCCGGTTTTCCGTAGTGGTCAAACAAAAAATGGATATCAACCTGCCCACCAAGGATATTTTGAAACTCAAAACCATACGGTTGCTTGCCCGCCAGTTGACCACAGAAGGTGATACTCCTGCCGCTGCCGGAATCAAAACATATCCTCCGCAGGAATATTACCCGCTTACGGAAACCCAGAAAGGCATATATTACGATTGGGAGAAAGCCCGGGAAGCCCTGCAATACAACATACCTGTAGCCATCTGCAGCGGTGATACCAAAACGTTTGAGCCTGCCAGGCTGAAAGAAGCCTTGATCAAAGTAATGGATAAACACCACACCCTGAAAACCCGCCTGGTTTTGCATCAGGGAGAAGTTATGCAGCAGCGCCGGGACAATCAGCCCACTGAAATATTGGTACATAGTGCCGATGAAGACAAGATGAAGTCTGTCATGACGCAATTCGTGCAGCCTTTTGACCTTTTCAACGACAACCTGTACCGTTTTGAAATCTATACCACCCAATCTTCCGTTTACCTGTTGATGGACTTCCATCACATTGTCTTAGACGGTGCCTCCATGGGCATTTTCATGCAGGATTTGAAGCAAGTCCTGGAAGGAAAAGAACTTTTTGCCGAGTTGGTCACTGCCTTCGATGTATCCTTGTACGAGCAGGAAGCCCTGCAATCTCCCGTTTTCCTGCAGGCCGAGGAATATTTCGATGCCCTGACCGGGGGCGAGTGCACCATGTCTGTGATCCCGCCTTCGCCCAAAGTGCCGGAAGGAAAAGAAGCCGGTGAGTATAGTGAAACCGTTTCCGGAAAGGTCATTGACACCTTTTGCCGGGATTACGGTGTGACGGCCAACACGTTTTTCCTCTCGGCCTTAACCCAGTCAGTACAGAGGTATACCCGTGAAAATCAGGTAGTGGTAACGGTTTCATCCGGAGGCAGGGCCGATCCGCAACTGTCCCGGACTGTAGGTATGTTCGTAAAAACGCTGCCAATTAAAACGGATATGAAACCCCGGCCTTTTATAGAATTTGCCAAAGACACCCAGGAACAGATGTTCAACACCATGGAGCACGAAATCTTTCCTTTCACCAAGATGGTTGACAAATACGGGATCGTGCCCCAGATCAATTACGTGTACGAAGGAGGACTTGGCATTGAAATGAGTGTGGACAACAAGCCCCTTGATGTGATATTCCTGGAACTGGAAGCCGCCAAATTTCCTTTTGGAGTAGTGGTAGAACCCGAAGGCACCGGTTACAGTTTATCCATACAATACGATGCCGGTAAATACGCCCGGGAAGACGTGGTGCGTTTTGTGGAACTTTATAAAAACATTGTCTCTGAAGCAGCTTTGCGCCCCGATACCCTGACTACTGAACTCTCCCTTATGGAACCGTCCGTAAGGCAACAGGTACTTGAGTTTTCACAAGGAGTCCGGTTGCCCTATGATACCTCAAAAACCTTCATTGACCTGTTACGTGAAAATGCCCGCAAATATCCTCAAAACAAAGCCGTAGCAGACAAGAAAGGATTCCTTACATACGAAAATCTGGACAGGTATTCAGACCGTCTGGCAGCGGAACTCGCTGCCATGGGAGTAGTTCCGGGTGCTTTTGTGGCCGTGATGATGTCCCGTCGCAAAGAATACGTGGTCAGTATTGTGGCCATACAGAAAGCCTGCGGGGCATACGTTCCCATGGACAGTGAATATCCCAACGACCGGTTGCTTTATATGCTGGAAAACAGTGAATCAAAAGTATTGATCACAGAAAGGAAGATCTATGAATCCAAAAAGAAGGAAGGTGATTTTCATGTGGACAGCGTCCTTTTTGTAGATGAATTTGACTTTGAAAAGGAACGTATCCTGGATGTACAACCTCCTAAAACAGAGGATCTTGCTTATATGATCTACACTTCCGGTTCAACAGGAAAACCCAAAGGCGTGATGATCCGTCACCTCTCGTTGGCCGCTAAAGTTCACTGGCAGGTACACGACCTGGAGATCACCCCGCAGGATGCCAACGTTTGTCATCCCAGTTTCAGCTTTGACGCCTCGGTGGACGATCTGTTCGGGCCGCTGGCTGGGGGTGCATCCGTTCACATCCTGAGTGAAGACATGCGTCAGAATATGATGGAATTGTACCAATATACGGTAAACAACCATATAACCGGGGGATCGTTCAGCACCCAATTTGGATTGGAAATGGTCAACCAGTTTGAACTGCCCCTGAGGTACATCATTATGGGTGGCGAAAAAATGGTTCCGGTAAAGAAACGTAACGTGCAAATAATCAATGGTTATGGTCCTACCGAATTTACTGTATGCTCCAGCTACCATAAGGTAGATCAAACCCTGGACACCGAAAACATTCCCATTGGAAAACCCGTTCCCAACACGTGGTCTTACGTACTGGATTCCAGGCAGCAATTGTTACCTCCCGGTATCCCAGGCGAATTATGCCTGGCAGGCCGTCAGACGGCGTTGGGATACTGGAAACGGGAAGATTTGACCGGGGAGCGTTTCATTCCCAATCCTTATGCCCAATCGGAAGACGATGCGATCCTTTACCGCACCGGGGATCTGGTACGCTGGAATGGAAAAGGAGAAATGGAATACATGGGACGTATTGACAGCCAGATTAAATTGCGGGGATTCCGTATTGAACTGGGCGAAATTGAAACCCTCATGGCCAAGTACAAAGGTATTGCCTCTGCCGTAGCCGATGTCAGGGAATTCGGGGGCGCCCAGCAGCTGGTAGGGTATTACGTGGTGGAACCTTTCGGAAAGGTAGATGCGGCAGACCTGGAATCATACCTGCGGTCCTCTCTGACCGAATATATGGTTCCCTCGGCCTTTGTGGAAATGAAAACCTTCCCCCTGACACCTAACGGAAAGGTCAACCGGAAACTGCTGCCTTTGCCGGAACTGGTCCGGGAGCATCCCTACGTGGCCCCTGAAAACAAGCTGGAAGAAGACCTGTGCAAGATCTACGCAGACATCCTGCAATTGGAACAAGTAGGAATTCTGGACGATTTCTTCCACATTGGAGGTACTTCCATGTCTGCCATCAAGGCCATCATCCGCATCATCAACCTGGGCCACGACATCAAATACGGAGATCTGTTCCAACACAAGACGCCCAAGGCCATCGCAGCATTCCTGACCGAATCCGCAGGGGCAAAAGAAAAAGAGAAGGAAAGTCAGGCGAAGAAAGGGATAGGGGATTACGATTACACGGCCATTGACAAGCTGCTGGGCAAGGCAAAACCGCAACTCTGGGACGGCTACACCCCGCGCAACGTGGGGGATGCACTCCTGACCGGGGCCACCGGCTACCTGGGGATACACCTGTTGAAACAACTTATAGAAGAGGAAGATAACGTTATTTATTGCATGGTTCGCGCCAAAGGGGTTGTGACCCCGGAAAGGCGGTTGAAATCGCAATTGATGTATTATTTTTCCGATACGTACGAAGAGCTGTTTGGCAAACGCATCATTCCCGTGGACGGAGACATCACCAACCCCGGAACGCTGGAATCCCTGAAAGGTATGGGAATCGGGACCGTATACAACTGTGCCGCGGTGGTGAAGCATTATGCCGCCGGGGATGAACTGGAAAAGATCAACGTGGAAGGGGTTTCCAACCTGGTGGACTTTTGCCGCAGCGATAACGCACGGCTGATCCATGTTTCAACCGTCAGTGTGAGTGGCATGCGTGCGAAAGACTCGGCAAATAATGCGGTTCTGGATGAATCGGGGTTGTACATAGGCCAGGAAATTGATAATCAGTACGTTCGGAGCAAATTCCTTTCGGAAAGGGTCGTTTTGCAAGCCGTTGCCGAGGGGATGGACGGGAAGGTCATGCGGGTGGGAAACCTCATGGGACGCCACTCCGACGGGGAATTCCAGATCAATTTCCATAGCAATGCGTTTATCAACACCCTGAAATCTTACAAGGTGCTGGGGATGTTCCCGCTGAGCGGATTGATAGCCCCTGCCGAGGTATCGCCCATAGACTGCGTGGCCCGGGCCGTATACGTGTTGTCCAAAACGCCTTCAGAGGTGGTGGTGTTGCACGCTTACAACAATTACCGGTTGAACATGGCTAACCTGGTATATGCTATGAAAGATTACGGTTTTGATATTGAGCTGGTTTCGGATGAACGTTTCAACCTTCACTTTAAGGAGATGATGCAGGATCCTTCAAAGAGCGAATACCTGGGAGGCTTGCTTCACTACGGTACGGACACAGAAAAAGTACCCGTCCCGGATGACAACAGCTACACAACTTTATTGCTTTACCGCAACGATGTACGCTGGCCGCTTGCCGATGAAGGGTACTCTTTAAAATTGATAGAAATGCTGGACGGAATGGGATTCTTTGACCAATGATCAAAGAATCCCCTGTTGTTCCAGGATAAGCTGTTGTTCCAGGATAAGCTGTTGTTCCGAAATACGTTGCAAAGATTTCCGGAGGGATTCTTATTTACTTGAAAAGAAGCTTTCCGAAAATGGTCAGGTAGGTCCTCCAATTAGGCCAGGTGTGACCGCCTCCGCTCACGTGGTAGGTGTGTTTCAATCCGTTGCGTTCCAGAGCCTGGTGCAAGGCATTGGCAGATTCAAACAGGAAATCCTGGTCTCCGCAGCCTACCCAGTAGAGTTTGTAACCGGCTTTTTTGATAGCCTGCAATTCCGCGTCAATTTCCTGCCCGTCACGAATCCCCATACTCAAAGGACAAATGTAGCCGAACATTCCCGGGTACAGGTTACTAACAGACATGGTGTGTCCTCCGCCCATGGACAATCCGGCTACGGCGCGGCTTTCTGGTTTGTTTATGGTGCGGAAGTGCTTTTCAACGTAAGGGATGATGTCTTTTACCAGTGAGTTCACATAGAGGTTGGCCGTGTTTGGATCACCCCACTGGAATTCCTTTTCAGGCAACATAAGCGTTTTTGCGGCCTGTTGCCAGGGATTCCCGTTGGGCATGACCACGATCATGGGCTCGGCTTCTCCCTTTTCAATCATATTGTCCAGTATCTGGCGGGCGCGTCCCATGCTGCTCCAGGCTTCTTCATCACCACCGGCACCGTGCAAGAGGTACAATACCGGGTATTTCTTCCGGGGATTGGTTTCGTAGCCGTAAGGAGTGTAAACAGTCATCCGACGCTGGATCCCGATGGTGGGGGAATCGTACCAGACGGATTTCAGATTGCCGCGTTGGGTGGCTTCCTTGTAGTATTCGGATATGCCGCCTTCTACAAGAAGCATACTCAAATAACGTGTTCCGTCACGCTGCATGAGTACGTTGGACGGGTCGTTCATGCCTACACCGTCCACAATGAAGCTGTAAGTGTAAATTTCGGGATCCGGCAGCGGAATGGTAGCGGACCAGATGCCCGAAGTATCGCGGGACATGGACAGGGTAGAGCGGTAGTCTGCGTTCCAGGATCCGAACAGGCGGACTTCGTAAGCCCGGGGAGCCAGCAGGCGGAAAGTTACTTCACTGCCGGTGATCTCGGGAGAAACTATGGGTTCGCGCCCAAAAGAGAAATTACGCAATTCCTGCGCAGATGCTGTGGTGACCAGGGCGGTCAACAGAATAAACAGTACTGTGATTTTTTTCATACTAATGTATATAAGGATTTCAGATATACAAATTTGACTACATACTTCCAATAAAGTTTATTGATATGTTCACATAGTTTTCCAATTTGTACGAAAAGTTATACCTTTAATCTTCAAACTTGTTTTTCAATATGAGACAATACAATCCCTGGCACAACGTGAACCCCATGGTAGAGGGGTGCGAAGTGAATGCGCTGATAGAGATCAGCAACGGAAGCCGCGCCAAGTACGAACTGGACAAGGAAACCGGGCTGCTGCGTCTGGACAGGGTGTTGTACTCGGCCGTGTATTATCCTGCCAATTACGGTTTTATCCCAAGGACTTACGCCAAAGACGACGATCCGCTGGACGTGCTGGTCCTCTCCCAGATAGCCATCCAGCCCCTGTGCATAGTGCGTGTTAAGATCATAGGGGTGATGCAGATGGTAGACCAGGGAAAAGCTGACGACAAACTCATTGCCGTGGCCAGTCACGACAAAAGCGTCAGCCACATAGATAAGATCAAAGATATGCCTCCAATTTTTGATTCCGAGCTAAAACAATTCTTCGAGGAATACAAACGTCTTGAAGAAAAAGACGTCCTGGTGGAAGACTTCTCCGACAGAGGCAAAGCCATGGAAATCCTGGAAGATGCCCTGCTGCGTTACAAGCAGCTGTATCATTAGTCAGCGGTTGCTTCAGCTTTCGCCGTATGCTATGCGGGACGCCTGCGTATTTTACGGATCGCTGCACGCAAAAATGGTTCACCCAAAGAGGGTTCAAGCAAGAGGGTTCACGCAAAGACATCCCATGAAAAAGAAGTTCTAACTGTCTGTTAACCTAACTTTAATGCATTTTATCCGCAAAACACACGTGTTTGAGGGTGGACTTAGGTTTTTCTGCCATTCATCCTCATTTAGGCCGGTTTTTGAGGATGAACCTGCATTTTTTCGCAACTCATCCTCATTTAGGCCCCTTTTTGAGGATGAAGCGGAGTTTTTTGCCGATCCATCCTCATGGAAGCCCCTTTTTGAGGATGAAGCGGAGTTTTTTGCCGATCCATCCTCATGGAAGCCCCTTTTTGAGGACAGAGCTTGGATTTTGGGCCATCCATCCTCAAAAAGTGCTGTTTCTGAGGACAGACCTTGGATCTTCGGCCATCTGTAGTTCCTGATTTTGGTTGACTACCTGGATGTCTTATCTCTGGGAAAAGTTGACTCGGTTTATAAATTATAACTGATATTTGTTGACTTCAGCGTGTTATACCTGAGGTTTGTTTACTAACCAAGTCTTATCCCTGTCAGGGGTTGACTGAAGGGTAAAAGTAAACAGTTTTCAGGGATTTCAAACTGCTGATTTCTCTTGATGGCTTCTAACCGGTAACTTTTCCACTTCATATCTCTATCACCGCACAGGTTGATAGCTTCCGATGGTACCAGCATGCCGATACTCATGTGAGGCCTCTGGTTATTATAAAAATCTACAGCAACTGACACAGCAGCAACGACTTCGTCGATATGTAGTTTCCTGATTTTGGTTGACTGGCTTTAAGTCTTAGCTTGGGATATATGTTGAATTCAAAATGGTGACCTTTTATAATTCATTCACAAGGCCAATGCAAAATAGAGTAGTGTTGCGAAACAGAATTTTATATGTGCCAAAAATTTTTGGTATACCACAACAGAATGCCACACAATATTTATTCATTTAGTTGATTAGCAGCGTTATATTATTTGATACATCAATAAAGCGTGGCACTTATTTTTTCGATACACCCAATGATTTCCTGCGGGGAGTGGGCCATCTGGTCCGGATGCAGGGTAGAGAGGATTTCCTTGTTGTTCATGCCCCAGGTAACGGATATAATGGGGATACCTACTTTTTTACAGGCTTCGATGTCCCGGGTTTCGTCTCCGATGTAAATCACCCGGGCAGGAGAAATGTTCTTTTTGCGGAACATTCGCTTGAAAACCTTGTCTTTGCCGAAGATGCTTTTTCCGCTGTATACAAAGTCAAATTCCTGATCCATCCCGTTATTCTTCATAAAGAGGTTTACGTTGGAACGGGAGTTGGATGTTATTATGGCCAGCCGATAGCCTTTGCTTTTTATCTTCTGAACCGCTTCAGGAACACCCTCAAAGGGTTGCATTTGCGGCATGAGCTCATGAATTTCGTTTTTTATCCGAAGCATGATTACTGCCAGCTTCTGTGGAGACATGCCAAATTGTTTAAGCAATTCCTGGGGCCTGCCGGCGGCAATGATCTTTGTTTCTTCCGGTGTCAGAGGCTTGCGATTGTATTCCGGGGCAATCCGGTTGTATATACTGATGGCAAGATCAATGGTATCGGCCAGGGTGCCGTCAAAGTCAAAAAGGATGTATTGGATGGGTTGCACAGTTGTTATTTTGGCAACAAAAATACAATATTATGGCCAGGAGGTGGAACCTACTGCGCCAAAATAATTGAGAAAATTTATAATAATATTAATATCAGATATTTGTGAAAAAATCTTTTAAAAGGGCGCGGAAGGTTCCACCTGCTGGCCGGTTTAAAATGGCGCGGAAGGTTCCACCTGCTGGCCGGTTGCAAAGCTGAGGGTGTAATTCTCAAGGGGAAAGCCGTCGGTGCTTTTGAAGGCCAGGCCAAGGAAGACCATTTGGTATTCTTTGGCAGGGGCCAGTTCTACATCCAGGATGACCGAGCGGTTGTCCTCGGCATAACGTATGCCTTTGATCTTGGGAAAATAATCCGAACCTTTTTGGCTATATGTGATGGAATACCCCTTCCCCTCCAGTTCCCGGTCAAAATGCACGGTTATGGTTTTGGTGGAAGGATCCACGTTTTGCGCGTCGTTGGAAAACTCGGCAAAGGAAACAATGTGGGGCCTTTTGACATCAAAGGCTTCTTTGTATAGTTGAATGTTCCGGGCATATTGTTCAAAAGCTTTGGCCATTTGCGGCATGTAGCTTTCAAAAGTTGGGTAGGCGGCTCTCTGTTGTGCGTAGCGGTCAAGTTCTTCTACCAGGTCCTCGATCCAATAAAATCCTCTAGCCAACTGGTTCATGGTTTCGTTGGCAACCTCGGCAGGAGTAAAATCGTGGTCTTTCATGTATTTGATGACTGCCGCACGTACCAGGGATTCCTTGAACACCATATGCCATGCGCCGTAAGCTTGTTGTTGCATGAGGGTTCCTACAATCCCGAATATTTTCTCACCGCTGGTGGCAAATAGTTCACGGTTATTATCTATCAGGTGGTTGATAAAAGAGTGATTGAACTCGTGAACCAGGGTTGGGAAATACTCTTCGGCCGTATAGATCGGATCGCCGGCCTGGTCTGTTTTCCAGGTGCCCATAATGGCGTAGACCTTTCGCTGTCCGTCTGAAAGCTTGATCTGGGGGCCGTAATTGTTACCTCCGTTCCCAAGGGCGTTTATGATGATAAACTGTTCTTCGGGTGCTTGTCCGTAAAATACCGGGTACCAGGCGGCGTCCAGCTTTTCGTAAACCGGGGCAAAGCGTTCGGATGCCAGTAGGTAAGTTTCCTTTTGTTGGCGGAAGAATTCGGCGCTGTTGGTCTCCCGGTAGAAATCCTTAAGCAAACGGACAAATTCCAGGGCATTGTCGCGACCCCATCGGGCTTCAGGGATGCTATTCGTAAAAGGGACCAGCGGATCCAGGTTGTTGTCCAGGGATATGGCCATGAACATGGCAGCATCGTAAGCCACCCCGTTGGTTTCACGTATTTTTTTTACAAATTCAATAATCTTGTGATCCTTGTAAGGTTCGTAATGCGTGCGGATCTTATCTACATAAGACGTATACATGTTGTGATTATATTCCGGGGCACCAGCCAGACGGAAAACAATACTGACTAACTCAACCCGTTGATCTACAAAGGGTTTTTCCAAATATGCATTATGGGCAAAAAGTGTGGCCCCCAGCGTAATAGCTACGATTAACAAAGAATAACGTTTCATGAAGTAAAAATACGTCAAATTTTGATTTATTCATTTCACGGAATCCGACAGTTGTAATAAGTGATGCAGTGCTGTAAAAAATCAGTATCAGAATGGACTAAAAAAAATGAATAGTTAACACCGGGTCAATTAATTACATACATTTACAACAAAAAAGCCATGAAAAAGTCTCTGATTTTCGTTTTTTCGGTGTTGATTCTGTTTTCATGTGAAGGAATGTTGTGCCCGTTTGGAAACAGGAAGATCGAGGTTGTCATTCATGACATACCATTTAAAACCGAGGTATATCACAGAATTCCCTATACGCTGAAAACCTGGGAGTGGGAGAAAGAGGGCCTCAAGCTTCAGCAGATACAGATTCTGGATCACAAGACAAAAAGAATGCTGCAAACGATTGAAGAGGAAGACTTACCACATGTGCATAAAAATCCCATTCCGTTCATTCCCGTATTTACCTCTGACGAAATATCCCATTATTACCTCTCTATCCAGCTGCCCATAGAATTAAGCAATAACATACCAGCCAGGATCTCTCACAGGTTTATACTAGAAGACACCCTGACTAACAGAGAGATAACAGTTGAAGGCGGGATATTTACACCTCGGACCGACAAGACGCCTTTGTCCATTGCTTCGCCGGTTAAAGGAGATAACTGGATTTTCATAAACCAGTCCACAAATGCTTATCACTTTTACGCGATTTTTTTTGTTGACGGAAAGCTTTGGCGGGGAGAGAGGTTCGCTTTTGACAACCTTCAGCTCAACGACCAGATGAACGTTTTTTTCGAGGGAGATCCCAAGGTAAACGAATCCTATTTCAACTACAGGGATACCCTGTACGCAGTCGCAGACGGGACAGTCCTCAAAGTGGTCGACGGCCGGCCGGAAAACAGGGGAGACGCCCATGACCTCGTATTTGCCACAATGGACGAATATGGCGGCAACTACGTAATACTGGATATCGGCAATAGCCGTTATGCTTTGTATGCCCATTGTGTACCCAACGAATTTCTGGTATCCGAGGGAGATGTACTGAAAGAGGGAGATCCCATAGGCCTTCTGGGCAATTCGGGAAACTCGACCGCTCCGCACCTACATTTTCAGATCACTGACGGTCCCCACTTATTGTTCTCTATGGGAAAGCCGTTTGTAATAAAAGGCTACACAAAAGTCGGTGACTTTGAGACCGGCCCGATCAGCCCTGCCACCTACACAAACGCCATGATGGAGGAGCAATCAATCATTAGTTTTTAGTGCGTCTCAAATAGAGTGTGGTGCGCCATTTGGTGCGCCATTTGATGCGCCATTATTAAGGCATCTTTCGTGCCCGGGTGGCTTGTTCAAAGGCATAGGCGATCCGCAGCAGGAATGCTTCCCGGTTGGATTTTGCGATAAAGGTGATGCCCGTAGGGCCGGCCTTGGAGTACCCCATGGGGACTGTGATGCAGGGGTATTTGGCCACGGCGGCCTGGCCGGCGTTCATATTGTCTATGGACAGGATTGCATCCAGCCGGTGTTCGTCCATGGGCGTGTCAAAAAACCGCCTTCCTTCGCTTTGCAGACGCTCCCTGAGCTCTGCCAATTCCCCGGGAGTGAGGCTGACCTGCGCCATATCTTCAAAAATGGCCTGCCCGTAAGGGATCCTGATCAGCGAGTCTTCCCGGTTGTAATCAATGATGTCCTGTATGCTCCGGGCCAAAACAGTTGACTCGGCAAATTCCTCCAGGTACCGGGGAAGGTCCGCCTTCATATCGGCACTCAGCAGATCACCAAAGCCGGTCAGATCAACCGCCACCGGGTCAAATTCCACCACCGTCCCGCCCAGCGCGACGATCTTTGACTCGGCAAGCCTGTAAAGGGAATCGGCCAGAAACGGTTTGATCACCCCAAAGCGCACGCCCTCCAAAGACGCGGTTTTCAATGCTTCGGGGTCCGGAACGCCGGTCGCGGGGACGTGAGCAACGTTCCCCGCCTCGGCACTCAAATCGCCTCCTCCCATTGCCGAGAAGAGGATGGCATTGTCCACCACGCAGCGGGTCATGGGGCCGGGGGTGTCCAGGGTGCTCGACAAAGGAATGATGCCGCTGGTACTCAGCAGACCCACAGTGGGTTTGAGGCCCACCAGCGAGCTTTTTCCGGAAGGGGAAAGGATGGAGCCCGAGGTCTCGGTGCCGATGGCCGCCATGGCAAAATTGGCCGCCATTGCTACGCCGCTGCCCGAGCTGGAGCCTCCGGTGTCGTAGATCCTGCGTCCGTAGGCATTGAGCGTCTGACCGCCCACCGCGCTGAATCCGTTGGGCCCGCCCGTAAACAGGTAATTGGCCCATTCGCTCAGGTTGGTTTTCCCCAGGATGATGCCTCCGTTTGCTTTGATATTCCGGATGATCTCTGCATCAGGTGCTTGGTTGTCCTTTAGCAGATGGGCCCCTGCCGAGGTGGGCATTCCGCCCACGTTCACGTTGTCCTTGACCAGGATCGGCATCCCGTAGATGGGGTGGTCTGCGTTGGAACGCTTTTTGTCCCTTTGGCGGGCCTCTTCAACCGCCGTGGGATTGATGGCGACGACCGCATTGAGCATCGTGTTCCGGTCGTTCTCGTACAGTGCAATCCTGTATAAAAACCACTGGGTGAGCTCTTTGTATGTGAGTTTCCCCTCGCGGATATGTCCCTGCACCACCGGAATACTCTGCTCCAGGATCAGTGGGGTGAGCCTTTGATAGTCTTCCGGTGAAAAGTCTTTCAATTGTGCCGAGATGGTCGCCAGCATGTGGTTTTTGTCGCGCACCTGCGACTGGATGAGCCGGAAGCGCATCCTTGCCGAGTCGTGTTTCGCGTTTTCGGCCAGCTGGGCGGCCTGGTTGTAGGGAACCCACGGAGCGATCTGCGTCTGCGGCTTTTGCGTGCAGCTGTAAGCTGCTATCAGGAGGGTGAGGATTAGGAAGGGTTTTTTCATGGGAGTTATGAAGATCTGTCGTAGGGGAGTTATGAAGGTCTGTTTCATGGGAGTTAGGTTTTGTGGAGTTTGAGGAATTTGATGGGAGTGGGTGAGGGAGCGAAGGATCAACTTTGTTCCTCAAATATAAGTAAAACCTGTTTATGATACTATAGTTTGCCACTGCAGTCCAGACCTCTGTTACTACGGTCCGGCTACTGTTACGCCGGTCCAGCTACTGTTACGGCGGTCCAGCTACTGTTACGGCGGTCCAGCTACTGTTACGGCGGTCCAGCTACTGTTACGGCGGTCCAGCTACTGTTACGGCGGTCCAGACCTCTGCTACTGCTACTGCGGTCCGGCTTTGATTATACCCACCAGACGCACTTTACCCCCGATTTCGTACCTGGTGGGGCTCAAAATCTGCCCACCAAGCGCGTTTTTGGGGTGTTTTCGTACCTGGTGTGTTTAGGCGACCAGATGATAATTTCATAAGACGCTCTATATGTGGCACTTGACAAAATGACCCTTCCTTGAAGATTATGACCAGGCGCACTTTACCCCTGTTTTCGTACCTGGTGGGGCTCAAAACCTGCCCACCAGGCGCGTTTTTGGGGTGTTTTCGTACCTGGTGCTTTCGGCAGACTCGGCAAAGAATTTGTAAGGTGCTTTGGATGAGGTACTTGGAAAAACCGCCATTCTTTAAGAACTACCACCAGGCGCACTTTTGGCAGGTTTTCGTACCTGGTGGGGCTTAAAACCTGCCCACCAGGCGCGTTTTTGGGGTGTTTTCGTACCTGGTGTGTTTAGGCGACCAGATGATAATTTCATAAGACGCTCTATATGTGGCACTTGACAAAATGACCCTTCCTTGAAGATTATGACCAGGCGCACTTTACCCCCGATTTCGCACCTGGTGGGGCTCAAAACCTGCCCACCAGGCGCACTTTACCCCCGATTTCGTACTTGGTCAGATTAATACTTGGTTAAGGTGATCATTGATCATTGGGGTTTGGATCATAAGGTATGCCTCCGGAGCAGATAGCAACGGGAAATAGGTGAGGTACGCCGAGATTTCCCTTTTGCTGTCTGCACCGGAGGCTTTTTTGTTGTTTATTTTTGGGGATGGATGTATTTCTGAAGGTTTTTTACGTATTCTTCAAACGCATTTCTGCCTTTTTCTGTTAAGGAAACCGTAGTGTTCGGGTAGTTGTTTTTAAATGTCTTTTTTACAGTGATATAGCCTGCTTCCTGCAGTTTGTTAATCTGGATGCTTACATTGCCGGCAGCAGCTTTGGTAGTGTCTTTTATGAAGCTGAAACTGGTTTCTTCAACTGTCATCAATATGGATACAATTGATAAACGAAGTTGTGAATGCAATATGGGGTCTAAATCGCTAAACATTTCCTCTTTTTTTAGCAATATTCAGTAAAATTCCAGGTATGATTAATCCGATCATTGCCCCAAACATCAAACTGAAGCCATGATATGCAGGATTAACCAGGAAAGTGCCAATCGCCAGTAAATTCAACACTATTCCTCCAATTATGAGCGGCTTAAATTTGATTGATAATCCAATCACGATAGTAGTTATGGCAAGTAAAATCAACAAGACAGGGGCCAGAGCATTACCAATATGATCACCAAAAATGGCAGCTAATACGAATCCATTCAATCCAAAAAGCCAACCCATGGCTCCTACGATTGTTCCTAAAATTGTTTTGGGAATATTATTCTTTCTACTTTTTCGCCAGGTATAAAAGAATGTGTAGATTGCCCCCGGCAGGAACAAAATACATGTCCAGGCAATATCAAATTTCTTGTGTAATCCTAATAGTTCCAGAATATACTGACTAAGAATTACAGTAAAGATTAGGCTGCCCCATAAAATAATTATATGGCCGTTTTCCTGGATTTTTTTCCTGGTCTCTTCAATTGTCTTGGAAATTATCAAGAGACTCTCTTCGGGCGTAAAATTTTTTTCATCCATATTGTTTCATGTTAAAGATTATAATTTAACACAAATGTAAATAAGTTAATATTATTAACCAAATATTTTTATCACTTTTTTAAACTTTTTTGTTATGTCTTTAGAATTCAATTTGGTAGAGAAGTCTCCGGGGCAGAAAGCAACGAGAAATATGGGGGGGGGCGCCGAGATTTCCCTTATGCTATCTGCCCCGGAATTTGTATGTTCCATGAGGATTTGGATATTCCTTATTAAGTGCTTATTTTACTTGCATCTGTTCCGGAAACAGTAATGTTGTACAAATAATCGTACATAACGACAATTCCCAATGTGTTCATGCCTTTGATTTTTTGGAAAGTGATCAATGCCGGTGAAAAGAAAAAATTGGTCAAACCGCTTCCGGATGAACTTTAGAAAAAAATCCCGGGACAATTGCAATTGTAATAATATCCGGGAGCAAAGAGAGAATCTGGATTTTTGAGAAGCTTCCGCAGCAGATAATGCCTGTATTGAGGGTGATCTTCTTGAGGTGAAGAACTCTCCTGAACTTGATCGGATACTTTACGATTTGCCCAAAGAAGCAAAACCCGGAAGGATTGGTGATGTGTATAAACTCTCACTCAAAAGGGAGGATGTGCAAAAAGCGATTAGCGATGCGCGCAAACGAAAAGGCGAGTGGGCCAGATTTCAGATGCTCTATGAGCTTCACCCGGTAGTCCGTTATCTGATGACGCAGTTAGAAGCGTCGGTCGATAAAGATGTGGCATTCGTTTCCAAAATCAATCTCCTGCCCAAGCATATGGCTTACTATCTGATTCAGGGTTTGGTAGCCAATAATCTGGGACAATCCATTCTCTCCGACCTTTTTGTGGTACCCATGCACAGGAGTGGTGGATTGGCGGACAGACAGATGAAGTTTGTCGATTTCCTGAGAGAGCATCAAATAAACAAAGAACTCTACACGGTGGAGATAACCGATAAAGAGATCGAGATTGAGACCATACTCAACAGATCGAGCCAATATTTCAAAGATTTGACAAGTTTAAACAGCGTTCCCAATTTAAAAGTATTGGCGGTATTTTATAATTAGCACGTCTCCGTGAAAAATATATTCCATATTTACCCACGAAATTGTCCATATTTACCCACGAATTGATATATTTGCAGTAAAATAGACATGATTAAACGATTTATATATACGCAGATATCGAAAGCACAGCAAGACACGCCGGTGGTAATGATAATAGGAGCAAGACAGACTGGAAAATCCACTTTTTGTCAACAGTTATTGAAAGATGGGATTTTTTCAGGTAGTTATGTCACCTTAGATGATCCGTCGGTATTAGCTGCTGCTCAATCAGATCCAATGGGTTTCTTGTTGGATATTGGCGAGAATGTAATTATTGATGAAGTGCAACGTGCACCTGAGATATTTTTAAGTCTCAAGAAACTGATTGATGACAATCGCAATCGTAGAATCATTCTCACAGGATCTGCCAATGTGATGCTTCAACCCAAAGTAGCCGATTCATTGGCCGGAAGAATCGAAACACACCATCTTTGGCCATTTTCTGTTGATGAAATAAATGGAAGAAAAAGTGTATTTCTGGATATCTTAATCAACGATGAAAAAAACTTTGAATCTATTCCTACCCGTTGGGAGGAGATCATTGGACTGATAAGACGGGGGGGATATCCCGAAGTCGTTAACCGTTTATCTGAAAGCCGAAGAGCAAAATGGTTGCAGGCCTATTTGGGATCTATCCTGCAAAAAGATATCCGAGACCTGGCCAATATTGATGGTCTCATATACATGCCAAAAATCTTAAACCTGCTGAGTGTGAGGGTAGGAAGCACGATCAATATGTCTGATATTGCCCGGTTGACAGGAATAAAAAACAGTTCTTTTCAACGCTATATGGCATTGTTGGAACAAGTTTTTATGATTGTAAAAATCCCTGCATGGACTCCTAATGCCGAAGGGCAATTTGTGAAATCGCCAAAAATATTTTTAAACGATACCGGACTGTTGTGTCAATTGGAGAATAGTGGTGACGACCTGTTGCAAGACCGAACACAGGCAGGACATTTTGTAGAAAATTTTGTAGCCATGGAGGTACTGAAACAGATCAGTTGGTTCAATGACCCGTTAGAATTAATGCATTTTAGCATGCACAAAGGTGCAGAGGTGGACTTGGTGATCGAAGATCAAAAAAAGATGATCTATGGAATCGAAATAAAATCAAAAACCTCCTTGAAACCAGATGACTTTAAAGGATTGAAGAAGTTAGCCCAATTGGCAGGCCATAAATTTAAAAAAGGGATTTTGCTGTATACGGGAGAGCATGTGTTAGGCGGATTCGGAGGTAAAAATTTACAAGCAGTACCAATAAATAATGTTTGGGGTAAATAATATGTAAAAAACGGACTATATCCACCCACCCAGAACGGTGATATCCGTTCACTTGATGATAGCGCTGTATGGGTACCGACTATAGCGCTTTAAAGGATACCGGCATTGAAAATCGAAGTGATTTCATTGTAATAGATTGATATTGAAGATGATGATTGTCGTTTTGGGTACTATTGTAAAAAGAGATATATATTTTATACAATACAATTTTTATTTTTCACCACCTCTGCCAGTGTGACTACATACGGATGCTTGTTCACATCAAACTTTAATTTTGAAAACTTCACAGAGATTTCTTTTAATTCCGGTTCGGTTACTTCTTGTAACTGAAATACCAGATAGTTGTGGTGTGTGGGGGTGGGATAGTTTAGATCCTGGAGATCTTGACGGGAATAGATTTCGGCGTGGTTTTGTTTGATTTTCCAAAGATGGAGGGAAGTGTCTTGTTCCAGTGAGAATAGCAGGAGAAATCTGGAGTTGATCATTTCTTTGGTTATGGGTATTGGATTGTTCTTGGATCCTAATCCGATGTTGTAGAGCATGTTGTTTTTTATCCAATTGTAATGCATTTCCGATTTGCATAGGCCAGCTATTACATACGTTTCATCTGGGATCAGATCACGATTTTCGTTGTAGATTTCGGGGTATGGCTCTTTAACAGAATGAAGGGTAGGGGGCGTTTTGTAAATGTCATAATTTCTCAAAGCCATTTTTTCTCTTTGTGTGCAAAGATTGATCAGGTGTTGCACAATTTCTTGGATGAAGGCTTTCAGTTCACCAGTACCACTGTTGGTATTGGAAGGTTTCACAGGGAAAGCTCCCAGGCCGGGAATAATCTCATGAAATCCTTTTTGCTTAAGAGCCTCGTCGCCCGGGTACAAAACATAAGCTCCGTTGGTTCTGCGGATGGCATCTTTGTATGCATGCATTTTGAGCAAATCGGCATTTTTATAGATTCCTTTCCGGTTGTCTGTTTTTTCGTCATTGAGCGCCTCTTCGTTTTTTTGCTCCTGGAAATTCAAGAGGTTGTCGATCTTGTATTTTGCGTCAAAATGAACATGGACTATCAGTTCCTGTTTCTCGGCTTCTTCTTCATCTATGCCAGAAGGCCAGAAAGACAGCGTGTAATCTGGTCTCAAGGTGACAGTCCAGCTTCCGGCTTTCGGGTATTCCTGTTTGCCACTAAACGAACGGTTGTAACTAAAGCGAACGTTTAGTTTTCTGGGGCCTTTTTCATAAATACCACTTAAGGCAATGAATTTACCTTGTTTTATTTGCAGATTAAGACCGTCTAAAGTCGGTTGAATGAGTTCAGAGAGGTCTTTGGGTGCTATGTGGAAGATTTCCTGCAATAAATCCAACAATACAAAGAAGAGCCAATATTCATATAAAACTGCTACGTCTTTTTTGCCTCCGCTATACACATCATCTCCTCCTTTCCAGATGAGCTTGGCTGCCAGATCGAACATCAACCAAACGCGTAAAACCTCCCGATAACCTTCTTTGCGTTGAAGTACGGGGCTATTTAGTTTCAGGATGGCGGGACGGGAGATGTTTTTGAAAACGGTATGATGCAATTGATTCTCCAGCTTATGAATGAGTGCTTCAGATTCATGTTGCAATTTGGTGTGTTTCCCATTTTCAGCTGCCTTGTGAATATCTGAACAAAGTTTCAGGAAGGATTCAAGGGCATGTTTAATAAAGCGGTTTTCAGGCGTATCTACAGAGTCGATTTTGCGGGTAGTAGAAATCTTTTCCGGGAGAGTAGCAACGCCGTATTGCCTTAAATAATGGTCTTCTGGCAGTTCTGTCCTTTTTTGTCGTTGTATAAATTGCCTGAGATTGTCATTGGAAAACCTTCTAACATTGCGAATATCTTTGTCTTCGGTGGCCAATGTCCAACGGGTAACAGGCATTGAAACAATGCGGTGCACCGCCTCGGCAAATTCATCCGTTCCCAGGACAGATTGGATAAAGGCAAAACGCTGGTAAAGCGTTTGACTGTCTTTGGTGTAATCAATATCAAAATAATGCGCGACAGGTGAATCGGCCTGCAACAACAAATCGGTGTATTTCTCGGTAATGAGCGTCAACATGGACCGGTAATCGTTCCGGTAACCGGTCTTGTACGACTGAACTTCCAGCTGGACAACTCCTTTGGATTTATTGGTGTCTTTCTCATGAAGTGCAATTTCCAGGGTCCCCACGTAAATATTGGGGGCAATGGTTCCGGAGTGGGTGAGTCGTTTATGTGGCTTGACTATGTTATCAAAAGGATCTTTTAGAATGTATTTGTCACTGCTGATTTTATAATCGTAAAAGCACCCTTCAACCAGTTGAAAGCGGGCTTCAAGATTGGCCTCCGGGTCTCCTTGAGCATCATAAAGCGTTTCCGGTGACCGAGCATCAATCCAGAGACACAGGCCTTCCTCAACGGAATCAAGTGGGATTTTTACGGTCGATAATTTTTCCATAATTAAGCCTCGGCAAAACTGGCGAAGCCGTTTTCAGTGGCACCTCTGTACATTCGGGTGATTTTTTCCAGGGAAAGGGGATACAGCACTTCGGGTGCCTCAAAGTCAAACTCGGGTTTATCAAGTACGTCTTTTATTATGTTTCCATTTTCTTTTAGGCAGAAACCACCCAATGTTTCCAGAACGGGACAAATTTTCCTTCTGGATCCATGCAATTTGGGCAATAACTTTTGCATGATGGCGATGTCAATCATTTCATTGGTCCCGAGGCTCTGGTCCAATACACTTAGATGATGAATCAACCTGAGGATTTCAAGGGCACTGCGGTAACCAAACTCGGCTCCGGTTTTCTTCAATTCACCAAAGAATTTTATCAGAGTTTCTTTGATATTATCCATGTCTGCCGGATTGGATAACTGATTGACTACCATGTTCAGAAAACTTTTTGCCGAGGCTGCTCCTTTGCCTGTTAGTGCGTCCATGTTGACTTCGCTCGCTCCGTTCAGGAACGTCTGCATTTCCTTTCTGGTTACTCTGAATTCGATGGTGTTGGCTCTGTCTAGGACCTTGGGGCTGAACATGTTGGTGGTCTCATCAATGTTTACGGTGCCGATGATGAAAAGATTCTGCGGAATACCCAATTTGGCTGGCACTCCGTTGTTGACGCTGCCTTCTGGAAACAGCGGAATCTCTTTTTTAGATTCCATCACACTCAGGAAATCGGCAAAGTACCTTTCAACGATGCTAAGATTCATTTCATCCAGAATCAGAAAATGCGGTAGCTCTTGGTGATTGTTCGCCTGAATGATCAGATCCAACACACCGCTATCGGGCTTAACATATTCTTCTGGCTTTAGTGCATTGGGATACCCCAGCAACGGTTCACGATTAGTCCAGTCTGCCCCCACAGGAATGAGCCTGTACTGAGTCTCATCTCCACAGATCCATTGTGCAAAAGCTTGTGCCAACTTGGTTTTCCCAGAACCGGACAGCCCTGTGAGGATCAAGAATGGTTTGGTGAGTAAGGAAGCGATGAAGCGGGTGATCAGCTTGTTAGAGTATTGGAGGCCTGATTTATCAAGCGCTTCAATAAAACTCTTTGTTTCAAAATTGATTGGATTTATTGGTTCAGGTTCTGGAGTCATTTCTTCACCGTTGTCAATAATCTTATGGTATTGGTCTATGATTAGATTTAAATCTTCGTTTATAGTTTCTACTGAAGGTAAATTGTTCACATCATAAACCTTGTATACATAAGATGCTCCATAACGAAACGGATCTTTAGCGAAATTTAATTGATAGAACTCTTTTATGGTTTTTTTATCAGAAACATTCCATGATAATTTTGGAGTATTAGTTTCGCTAATTCCATAAGCTAAGATAAGCCGTTCAACTTCTTTATAATAAAGATAGACAGGATAGATACCTTTACTTGTTGTATTCTCCCCTTTAAGAAAGGAAATCCATGGGATTTTTGCTTTACCACCATTACCAAAACTTACCTTAACCTTTGTCCCTTGATAATGCGATACATAATGCTTTGTTTTCAAATTATCTGTTTTTGCTTGCTTCAAAAACATGATTAGTTGCTGATAAAAGCTATTATTTTCAGGGATATTTGATTTGCTATGGAAAATGGCATTAATGTGGTCTTGATTTGTAACCTTTTTTATTGTTGACCAATAGCCTCCAGAAAAATCAACCTCAAATGGATTAAAATTTTTGTCCCATTCCACGATTAAATTTTTACCGTCTCGAAAATTTTCTAAAACTGTACCGATAGCTTTAATAGCCATTACAGATTTAGTTTTTTCTTTTGTAAAAGCTGCTTTTATTGCAATTTTACTTCCAACAGGAACAGCATTTACTTCCTCCTTAAATTTATCGTCATAACCATTTTCCCAAATCCCGTTCTCAAGAAATCTAGTTGTTTGGTCTGCTGGTTCATTGCCATCCCAGTATGCCCCAACTAAATAGTACTGAATAGGATCTTTCTTATTACCTTTTTTATTTTCTCCATCAAAATGCTCCCAAAAAAACGTTCCTATTTTTTCATAAGACCAATCTTTAAATTCGGGAATTGCATCTATTGCCTTTTTACATTCGTAGTTAATTTCAATTAGATTGTTGTGATCTAACTCAACATTTTTAAGCTTGATATCTTTTGCAATATCAAATAAAACATTTGATGCTCCAATAGTAATAAATTTTTCCGGGTAATAGATTGATAATATTTTCAGTAATATAATATTATCAAATGGGATTTCCATTTTCTTTATTTCTGAAATTCTGTTTTCAGAAACATGTTTTATTGCTTGCGTGATTGTGTTTTTAATAGAAAAAAAGTGTTCTTCTAATTCTTTACCACTTATAATTTTCTTTTTTTCCCCAGATCCAATTACATATGAGCCATCCTTTGATTTATACAAACCGAATTTTGATGCATTGCCACCTCCAATTCCAAACAGTATAACCTTATCTTCAATTTTTTTAAACTCTAACCAGTAACAGAAACTTTCTTTATTAGTCCCCAAAACATAATCGTCCAAACTTAATTCTGAAATTTTATCTACTGGAAATTTGGTTACGAATTCTAATCTTCCTTTTTCCTTAGAATCAAGATATTCCTGAGAAATATTATAGGTCTTTGCTTTTACCTTTAGGGTTTCTATACTCATATTAAAATGTCTATTTTGATGTTATTATCGTTGTCTGTTTTTTTTTGCCTTATAGCTAAAGTAAGAGAGTCTTATTCATTGTCCTTTACAAATATAGCAAGAGAGAAACAAATCTCACTGTATAATTCATTCTTTTTTAAATGGATACCGGGAATAATGAAGCCCGGGCAGTGGGTTCAGGGGAGGGTCTTTTTGTGGTTGATCAGGGTGATGAAGTCGGGGAGGGAGGTCTCGTCCTGGATGTCAAGGATCAGGGGGATGAGTTTCCCGACGAGCTTTGCCTCGGCAAAAAGGGTTTTGATTCCGGGGGAAAGGGGTAAGTCGAGCACCTCGGGGCGGGTCTTTTGGGTGAAATAAAAGCCGGCTTTGACCAGGTTTTCCCAGAGGGAGATCCAGACGACTGTTTTTTTCCTGTATGTGGCTTTTCCCAGCCAGGCGTTCCCGTCTTTGTAGTACCTCCATTCAAAATCAATTACCGCATCGGTTATGGATTGGAGTGTCTTTTCCAGGACCCGGAAAAGGGTGGGGGCTAGGATGCTTCTGAAGAGGGCTTCATCGGGTTTTTGTTCCGGGTCCCTGAGGAGTTGTCGTGGGGTTTGTTCTTTCATTGCTTTAAGATCCAATCTATTGCATTTATCTGTTTCACTCCGTTATGGTTCCCTGTTTCGTAATCCATTGTGATAAGTAGCCGTTCGTTATAATCAGGGATTCTATCAAATGGTGAAAGTTCTCGTTCAAGTGTTGTTCGTTCTTTAACCGTATATGCCACTTGAATGTATTGTGTATAGCCATCTTTATCACGGACTACAAAATCGACCTCAAGATTATCTGTTTTTCCTATCCAGATCTGATAATTGCGGCGCCTTAATTCAAGATATATCACGTTTTCCAGCAAATGCCCTGCATCTGCCACAAGTTTTTTACCAAGCAATGCATTGCGCAAGCCTAAATCCACCAAATAATATTTTTCCTGTGTTGCCAAATGCTGTTTCCCTTTTATATCGTATCGGTTTACTTTATAGAAAAGATAGGATTCAACGAGCGTATCGATGTATTTTGATACCGTTTTATTGTCTATCTTTTTACCGTTTGCCGTTAAGACTCGTGCAATATTTCTTGCAGAAACAGTTGAACCGACGCTGTCAATCAAATAATTAACGACTTCGTTGAATGAGGTTTCATAATATATTTTGTTCCGTTTTTGTATATCATTTTTATATATATTTTGAAAAACGGTTTTCAGATATTCGTAAGCAAAATTTTCACCTGATTCCACAAATCCGACAGCTTCAGGGAAGCCACCTATTCGCATATATTCAGCAAAAGCACGGTCAGGAATTAAAGTTTTACCTGTAAATTCCAAATATTCGACAAATGAAAATGGTAGAATGTTGATTTCAAATGCTCTGCCTGTAAGTATTGTTGCCAATTCGCTCGATAGCAGATAGGCATTGGAACCTGTAACATACAAATCCACATTGGGCGTAACAAATAGTCCTTCAAGCAGTTTTTCAAATTCCGGAATGTTCTGAATTTCGTCTATAAAAACATAATTCATTCCATCTTTTTGCAATAAACGGTTGATATAATCGTAGATTTCTTTCCAATTTTTTTCGGCAAGAAAACGAAATTCAGGTAAATCCATGTTGACAGAAACGAGCGATACATTAGGATTTTCTTCTTTTAGCAATTCTTGAAACTGCATAAGTAAAGTCGATTTTCCTGCACGTCGGACGCCGGTCACAATTTTTATCAAATTTTTGTCTTTGAGAACAGAAAGCTTACTGAGTTCCGTTTTTCTTAAAATGTTACGCATACGAATTTTTATATCTTATGTAGCGAAGATAAACAATATTCCTCAAAGTTGCGATATTAATAAAGTTTGAGGAATTTCATTTACATCCTTGCTCTAGTATGGCGCTGTCTTTTATGTCAAGTCATAATACTGGTCAATTCCGCCAAATCCGCGTATCAGTTTATTGTTCCGTGTTTTTTGAATGAAGTGGGTCAGGCGTTTGGCGAACTCCCCGGGCCGGTTTCTTGTGCTGTCTATCCAGCCAAAACAGAGGGCTTCTTCAACGGCATCGTTGTATTGAATACGTTCCCGGCCGGTAGATTTTTTGGCATAAACCAGCCAGATTTCGCTGCGGGTATTGAAATTCTGCAGAAGCCAATTCCTCCACTCGGCTCGTGTTTTGATATTCAAGATACGCTCCGGTTTCATAAATCAAGAACTATAAGGATATTCTCTTTTACTTTTTCAACAAGATCAACCGGGAGCTTTCCAACCTTTTTTATCAGTCGTTTGTTGTCGATAGCACGAATCTGGTCTATCAGTATATCGCAATTTTCGTGCAAATTTGCTACATCCTCCTTTATGTGTACCCTCAATATATCTGATTCCGTAACTACATTTGTAGTTATCGGACAGATTAATGTGGATGGATGAGAGACTGTATTCAACAGGTTTGTTTGTATGATCAACACCGGACGTGTTTTCCCCGGTTCTGTTCCTAGCTGTGGATTCAAATCTGCAATCCAAATCTCAAATTGCCTGATTGTCATAATCGACAGATTCAAATTCATTTAACACCCGAATGGATTCATCTTTAACCAATAGAGATTCCTCTTTCAATTGTTTCTCAATCAGCTGACGTTTCTGAATCTTATTATAAAACGAAACAGCCTCATTAATATATCTGTTGCGAGGTTTTTTTATACGAGTCAGAATGTTTTCCGTCTCACAGAATGTTGAATCGTCCAACTTTAAAAGTACTGTTTTCATAGGATGAATATTTCCCACAAATATATACTATTTGTATATACTTTTAGTATTAATTTGTGTGTTTATTCAAAATTTGAGGAATCCATTTCATTTTTATTGTTCTTTTTATTTTAAATATTGCCGATCAGGGTGACGGATTTCCCAGGGGGCTTCATCTGAAAAGCTTTATATAATTATCAAATACATATACTCTACTTCTTTGCCCACCGGTATTTTCTTTCAACACATTGAGTTTCTCTAAATCTGAAATCAATTTGTAAGATGATGGCATTGAAATCGAAGCAACCTTACTTACCTTATCTGCTGTAATTATTGGACGCTTATACAGATAATCGATAACTTTCCCGGCCTTTATTGCTCTACTGCCTAAAGATTGAATGTCAATATCAATTTGCCTTTGAAGTTGCATGATATTATCAAAAGTGATAATTCCATTTTTAGCCGTTTCAATCACTCCTACAAGAAAAAACTTATACCATTGTTCTAGATTATTTTTTTCTCTTACTATTGTTAAATTATCATAGTACAATTTTCTGTTTTTCTCAAAAAATTCAGATAAATACAAAATTGGTTCTTGCAGTATTCCTTTGTTTACCAGATATAGTGGAATCAATAATCGTCCCACTCTGCCATTTCCATCAAGAAAAGGATGAATTGTCTCAAACTGATAATGGATCAACCCGATTTTTAGTAATTCCGGTATATGAAGCTCCCGGTTATGAATGAACTTCTCAATATCACTCATTAGTTCTGGCACAGAGCTGTGAACAGGAGGAATAAAAACGGCATCTTTTATTGTCGCTCCACCAATCCAGTTTTGACTAATCCGAAATTCACCAGGTTGCTTTTTTTCTCCTCTTACACCTTGAAGCAATACACCATGAGTTTCTCTTATCAGTCGTGACGAAAAGGGTAAAGTGGAGAGATGCCCGATAGCCCATTCCATAGCTTTTATGTAATTCTGAACCTCTTCCCAATCATCTCTTTTATCTAATGGCAAATCCTCTTTCTCTAAGAGCGCTTCGTCCATATTTGTCTGTGTACCTTCAATTTTGCTACTTTGAATTGCTTCCTTCAACACATGCATACTGATAAACAACTCTATATTGGGAATATATTTTGAATACATGTCCAACCGGCCTAATTCTCTATCAGCCTGGCTTAACAATTGTAAGACTTCCATATTATCAATTTGCAGCTGTCTGTTGATAAACTCAGGCTGGAAGCTTTTATAATAGCCCTGACTAATATATTGTCCGGATTTAAACCGTTTCATGGTAAAAATTTTAAACAAAGATAATCTTTATTTAAGTATTTATCTATTATCTTAAATAATAAGTTTTTAATTTAAGATTTTTGGGCAGTATCTCTATCAATCCTCCCTCAACCTGCTATACACAGCCAGATCCGTAAAAACACCTCCTGTCAGGAGTTCCCCGGCGCGTTCTATGCCTTCCAGCTGGAAGCCCAGGCGTTGGGGGATGTTGCGGCTGCGGGTATTGGCGATGGCGCATTTTATCTGGATCCGGTTGATGTCCAGTTCCCGGAAGGCAAAGTCGCAGAGGGTGCTGACGGAGCGGGTCATGATGCCCCGGCCCAGAAAATCCCGGGAGAGCCAGTAGCCGATCTCGGTTTTCTTGTTGGCCCGGTCGGTGTCCTTAAAGCCAATCAGGCCGGCCATCCGGCCGTTTACACGGATGGTGAAGGTGTATTCCATCCGGTCTTTGGGCGAGTTGACTGCCGATTCCACGAAAGCCGTCGTGTCCGAGAGTTGTTGGGTGGTTTCCACAAAGGGCAGAAAGGGACCCAGGTGCTCGCGCTGGGTGTCAATGGTATTGAAAATGTCCGGTGCATCGCTCAGCTCCAGCTGCTTTAGCACTATGTTTTTGTCTACGTTCAGGATCATCTGTTAACTGTTTACCAATCCAATAAATTCTCCCACAACCGTGAAATCACCTTCTTCCTCTATCACAATGGGGCTGTAATCGGGGTTCAGGGGCTTCAGGACGATGCGTTCGTGCTGCCATTGCCCGGTTTCCCTGTCGTATGTTTTTTCACTGGTGTAGGTCTTGATGGTGTAGCTCCCGTTATGGTCGGGGTCGTAGAGCCCACGGTGTTGCACCAGCACGATCTTGTTCTGGCGCGATCCCACCACGTTGGCACGGAAGACGCACAGGTTGCCGTCCGGGATCCTCGGCTCCATGGACCGGCCTTTGGCCTGTACCACGAACATGTTCCGGTTCAGACGCCCCAGGCCCTCGACCTTCACCCAGCCCGTCTCCTCGGCATATTGTCCTTCCCCGAAAGCGCCGCAGGCGGCCTTCAGCGAGTAAAGCGGGAGAAACTCTACGAACTTTGCCCCTGCGTTCACCTCGGCTTCTATCCTCGGCCCGGAAGGGGTCTCAGGCTCGCTGATCAACGCAGAGGGGTGCGGACAGGCAGTTTCCCAGGAACCGGCAGCGGTATGTGGGCGGGCCGGGGAGAGCCCACGGGCAAAGTGGTCGCGCAGGGCGGTGTCGCAGAAGTAGACGTAGCAGCCTTTCATGCCGCGGGTCAAGAGGGTGCGGTAAGTGTTTTTGATGATGCGGTCGGCCACCTGGCGGGCTTCCTGCGGATCTTCTTTCATCATTTTTTTGATGCCCCCTATGGAGCGGTCCATGGAGGAGCGTTTTGTGACATCGGTGACCACCCGGCCGTTTTCATAACGGATATCAGGACCCACAATTACGCCCACGTAGTCCAGCTCCAGGCCCTGGCAGGTGTGGATGCAGCCGATCTCGTTGATGGAATCCGGGGCAATGATCCAGGTACTGCCGTCTTTGGTCAGGTTCCAGCGCATAGCAAATTCGTATTGGGGAAACGTGATGTCATACGCCTCCGGATCCTTCTTGCTGAGCCAGTCCCAGCAGTACCCCGCCACCAGGCGGGATTTGTTTGCCGAGTATGTTACCGAGTTGTTTGCGGGGATTTGTGCCCCGTTTGTTGCCGGGTTGTTTGCCGGGATTTGTGCGGAGTTTTTTGCCCGGATGAGGGCTCGGAGCTCCGCGGGGTTGTCTACAATGCGGAAGTCAAACTCCTGCGGAGAGAGCCGGATGTTGGCCGTTTCCTTGATCTGGAGCGTGTTTTCCAGCCAGGCAAGGTAGCCGTCCGATCCGTTGCAGCGGAACTGGGATTTGAGTTTCAGCCGCTGTACTTTGGCGCCTTCTTGTTCCGCCCAGCGGGCAATGAGGTTGGCTTCGCCTATGTCTTTTATGTGGATTTGCTGGTCATTGTCTACGAAGAAAATGGTGCATTTGGCGGCTCGGATCAGTTCCAGTACCTGATTCTCGCCTTTGTTCTGGTAGAGGCCGCTTTTCAGGTTGAGGCGATGGGCCTCGTCCACGATGAGGGTGTCGAATGTGTTTTCCGCTATGTCACAGTAGTCTCCGCTCCCGCCAAAGAGGTTGTCTATCATCCGCTTTTTGAGGGTGCCGGTCAGTTTGGCCTTGTAAACAGCCCGCGGAGCAGCGTTCTTGGATACGTACCGGGTCACCTGTCCTCGCTGGGTAAGCTCGGCAAGCAGGTTCACGGCCACCACGCTTTTCCCGGTTCCCGGGCCGCCTTCCACTATCAGGACGCGTTTACGATCGCTGCGGGCCCGTGCAGCCATAGACAGCGCCGTCTCATAAACCCCCTTCTGCTCATCAATCATGATGAATTCCCGGTTGCCTGCAGAGGCCCGGCTGTGATCCGGGCTACCACTCGGCTCGGCATTTGGCTCGGCTCTCATAATGAATTCCCGGTTGCTTCCAGATTCCCATCTGCGATCCGGGCTACCACTCGGCTCGGCTCTCATAATGAATTCCCGGTTGCCACGAATCATGGAGGTGATGCTGTCTGCCAGCTGTTTGGAGGGCCTCAGGCGGCCGTTTTCTATGCGGTAGAGGATATCCTTGTTATCCCCATACTTGACGAATTTCTTGATGAATTCCCTGAGCTTGACGGCATCTGATTTAAGAAATACAGGTGCCTTACTTGTGTGGTAACTGTAAAACGGGTGGGTGATGACGTTGTCCGGGTTGTAATTGTGCAGGTAGGCGCAGGGAACCAGGTTGATCTGCTCGTCCCGGACGGTCTGGTTGTAGCTTTCTATGAGAGCGGCATAAGACCAGGCCTGGTAGGAGGGATGGACGGTCTCGGTTTCCCCGTGCTGGAAACGCGTCCGGACCATGGCGTCCTTGTCTGTGAGTTGGGCCGAGGACCATTGTTTGAGCTCGATGATGATGACTTGTTCTTTTTGATCTTCGTCCAGGCCGGTAATAATGAAGTCTATGCGTTGGGAAGTCAACGGGATCTGGAATTCGATGGAGATCCCCGCGTTTTCTGCTATTTCCTTATCCATGAGCACGTTGCTCATGTGCATCATGGAATTGGTCCACGACAAGACCTCGTTGGGCGAAGTGTGTCTGCCCAGGTGGTCATAAAAGGCCTGGTTGATCTTTGTGTCAATCTCATTCAGGAGCACATCCTCCAGAAAACCTTCCTTCGTGGACTGGTAAACGATCATAGTTTGGTGTTACTCAAAGTTCGGTATACTTTTTCGCGGTTCCACGGGCTTTTTCCCGGGGGTATTTTTGTCCGTTCTTAATCATTTTCTCTTCCACGATCTGGAAGATGTCCAGATTGTACTTGTGGGCCAGGAAAAAGGAATACGTCAGCACATCTGCCAACTCTTCCTTAATCCGATTAATGTCTATGCTGTCGATTTCATCTTCTTTCTTCCACAGGAAGAGCTCGTTCAGTTCGGCAGCCTCCAGCATGAGCGCCAATGCCAGGTTTTTGGCATCATGAAACTGCTCCCAGTCTCTTTCGTTCCTGAATTCAATAAGTTTGGTAATGATTTCCTGGTATCTGGTCATAAGATTGTCCGGTTTTAATGTTGCTGATAAATAAGGGTGGCTTCCTGGTTTTGGGTTGCAGTTGCGGTTTTGGTTGCGGTTTTGGTTGCCGTTGCAGTGGTGTTTGCAATTGCAGTTTTGGTTGCGGTTGCCGTTGCATAACAGAAAAATGGGTGCACTAACGCTTTTACACCCACTGCACCCATAGCAATGTAAAGTTAATGACTTTCTTTTAAGATGAAAATGAAATCCGGAACATTGTTTACAATTGTCCTAATAAATTGACGGTGGGGCAGGTTTTTGAATCTTTTAATGTTTTAATATAAAACAATTGTTTGTTTATAAATAAAACTTTTTGCAATTTTGTGGCGATTGGATAAAGAGCAAAAGATGAACACAACCGTAACACAACAGGAAATAGGTAAGAGAATTGCAGCTTTGCGTAAACGTAAGGCGTTGTCACAGGAGGATTTGGCCAAATTATTAAATATATCCAGGCCCTCGTTCACTCAGATTGAATTGGGAAACAGAAACCTGGATGCTTTTGAATTCCGGCAATTATCTCTTGTTCTAGGGTTTTCGATGGATGCGTTAATGGCACCGGATTTCTCTGTTTATGATTTTTCGGATCCGGATAACCTGGAGAAGGGGTCTGTTCTGGAAGAACGGATCTCTGCGCCTGTATTGCACGAGAACAAATTTAAGAACGTACTACTATATATATTGGAGAAATGTGCCGGCAAACCCAATGTGGGGGAGACGATCTTGAACAAATTGCTTTATTTCTCGGATTTCAATTATTACGAAGTATATGAGGAACATTTGACAGGAGCTGTGTATCGTAAATTGCCTTACGGCCCGGTTCCTCAAAACATGGACTCGGTGCTTGATCAAATGGTCCGGAAAGGAGAACTCAAAAGGGTCAAAACCAATTATTACGGTTTGCCTCAAACCCGTTACATTCCCTTGATCAAAAGTAACCTTACCCAACTCAGGGCAAGTGAAAAAGAGGTCATTGACAGGGTCATTGACCAAATGAGCGATTGGTCGGGAACAGCAATCAGCAACTATTCACATAAAGATATGCCCTGGTTGGCATCCAGGGAAGGAGAATATATTGATTACGAATTGGTTTTTTATCGTGAAACCCCATATTCTGTTAGAAACTACAAAGAGGAAGATGAGTAGTGATGGAATTTGATCAATTGCCTGAATATGATAAGGATTTAAAAAAGCTATTGAAAAAGTACAGAACGCTGAATGACGATCTGAAGGTTGTCAAACAGGTTCTGGAAATATTTCCGAATGAAAGGGCTCCATTCAGCTTCAGGATTGATAACCTGGGTATTTCTACCTGTATAATTAAAATCAAAAAGATCGCATGTAAGTCTCTAAAAGGACGTGGACATAATTCGGGATTGAGATTGGTCTACGCTTATTTTCGTGATGAACAGAAGGTGGTTTTTATTGAACTATATCACAAAAACGTTAAGGAGAATGAGGACCGGCAACGAATCCTGAAGCATTTTATCTAAAGTAGCTGATGCTTAATCCTGTTTGGCCTGATCAGGTACGAAAAACCCCACAAAACCGCCACCGGTAGGGTGACTAGGATAGCCTCAATAATAATGATAACGCATTGATAGAACATGAATTTCTCTGTTGACTACTCTGTAGATCAGACGATGTTCTTTATTTATCCTGCGACTCCACCATCCGGATAATTCATGCTTTAGTTCCTTAGGTTTACCTAGGGTCTGCTGAATAATAGATATCTATGCTGAAAATCAGCAAATTAAACGATATAAAATTTGCATAACTGCAAGAAATTGAGTACTTTTACTTCATAAACCTTGCATTTTATGATACGATACAAGA